>ERZ834859.118-NODE-118-length-100722-cov-11.827491_pt1 | contig 100722 bp, 97 predicted proteins | sample MGYA00519947_ERZ834859 | MGnify/ENA primary metagenome ERZ834859 (study PRJEB31850, sample SAMEA3708763) | human gut metagenome | biome: human gut; feature: human-associated habitat; material: faeces | place: China | collected 2014 ...
ACACCATCGACAACTGCCGGATTGTGTTCTGCTGCGATCCACTCCTGCGGGATGCTATCCGGCTCAATCTCCTGACAGACAGGGTGGACATTGTGCAGGACTTGGGCTGGCGCAGGTGTAGTGCTATAATAAAGTTGTAACAGTAGTGGCTAATAAGATATAATCATCTCAGAAAGAAAAGAGGAACTATTATGCCACAAACTTACACACCTGAATTTAAAAAGAAAATTGTCCGTCTCCATCTGGAAGAAGGACGTACTTACAAAAGCATCACCGCTGAGTATGGTGTATCAAAAGCCAGTATCTCTAAATGGTGTGCTGAATTTAGCGAAGAATGCCAGACAAAAGCCATTTTAAACCCAGAATCCCCAAATGAAGCTGAGTTGATGAAAGAGAATCTCCGTCTTCGGAAAGAACTTGAAGAATCACGAAAGGAGAATCTTTTCTTAAAAAAAGCGGCGGCATTCTTTGCAAAAGAAATCGATTAGAGGCTTATCGGTTTATTGAAAAATACCATGATTATTTTGGCTTGCGCTGGCTGTTCAGGCGGCTTGACATCTGCCCAAATGCTTATTATAACTACCGGAAACACCGGAAGGCAGATTATGATACCCAAAAATCAGAGGTACAGGCAAAAATCCGGGAGATTTACCATGAGCACAGAGGTGTGGATGGATACCGAAGCATGACGGTTTATCTGGCACGCCAAGGATATCGTTACAGCCCAGCAACCATTCATAAATACATGAATGCAGAGATGAAATTATTTTCCATTGTACGTCCTAAAAAGCCGGTTTGCAGACATGCCAAACCACATAAAGTGTTTGATAACAGGCTTCATCAGGATTTCACTGCAGAAAAACCGAATCAAAAATGGTGTACGGATTTTACATATCTGTTTTTAAAGAACCATGAGGTGCGGTATAACTGCACGATTCTGTATCTTTATGACCGCAGCGTGATCGCGAGTATCACAGACCGGAATATCACCAGTGACCTTGCTGTCCGCACGCTGAAAAAGGCGTTAGAATCACAGCCATCTATCAAAGAAGGGGTAATCCTGCATTCTGACCGGGGAACACAGTATACGTCGAAAGCATTTGTCGAATTCTGTGAATCCGTAAATGTGACGCAAAGCATGAGCAAGGCAGATTACCCATATGACAACGCACCGATGGAGCGCTATTTCAACACATTGAAAAATGAGTGCATAAACTTGTATGAATTCACTACGGAAGAAGCGCTTTATCAGACTGTCGAGGAATTCGCATATGTTGCCTACAATCATGTGCGTCCCCATAGTTTCAATGGTTATCGCACCCCCTTTTGAAACACGGAATGCAGCATAATTGATTTATGATATTTTTTTAGCCACAAGTGTTACAAAAATGCTTGACCACAACAGTACAGCCGCTTGTTTTATAGCGGAGGTACTCATTATGGGAAATGAAAACTATGCAGGATTTTTCGATTATGAGGACGGTCTTAAAGAGGTAATGAATCCGGATACAGGAAAAGCATATTCTCTTACTTATGGAGAAAGCGTGGAAAGCGATGTGCTGGCACCCTTCAGCGCTCCGTTTGCGTACGTTGTGTGCGACGAGGAGTATCAGATCATGACAGAAGGCGTGCAGGATATATATAAAGAAAACGTCATTTCTTTTAATGCTGCCAATGTAGAAGAGTCCTATGATTTTGCAAAGGATCTGCTCGCACAGTATGTGGAACGGGCTACCGACCTTTCCAATCACATGGGTTACTGGGATATATGGGCGCAGAAAATAGCAGATGAGACAGGAGAGGAGTATGGTTACGGAGACAGGATCAACATGACGATGGATAATAATATGCTCCTTGATGATTGGAAATATGCGCCTCAGTTTAATATCATTACTTCGCAGGACAGAATGCAGCTTATCAGTGTATATGTAATGTTAAGCCTTTATATATTTATCATATCTCTGGCTGCAGTCAGCGTCATGGCATATGTGAGAAGTATTTCGATTGCAACAGATAATAAGGGGCTTTTTGAAAGCCTTACAAAGCTTGGGGCTGACGAGGCTTATAAGAGAAAAGTCTTAAAAAAACAAATTGCCCGTATTGTACAGTATCCGGGAATTATTGGCTGTGTTCTTGGATTTGTCTTTGCTTTTGTCATGAACTTTATGAATGATGGAAGGATTAGCGGGTTAGAAACAAAAAGCCTTTCTATTTTTGCAGTTATGCTGCTGGGAATAGGAGTTGTCTTATATGCAGTTTATAAATATGCAATGAATAAGGCAGAGAAGATTGTAATGTGAAAAATCCTGTGGTACAATTAAATACAGAAAGACCGGGAGCCGCTGTCCTTGGACAGGGGCTCCTGTAATATTACAGGAAGGAGTTTTCAGAAGAATGAAAAACAGAAAAATACAGCTTACTCTCCGTTTTTTTAAAGGCGCGAAGAGATACTTTATAGTGGCTGTCATCGCTTCTTTTATTACGACTGTTTTTAATTCTCTTACGCCGCAGATATTCCGTTTTACTATTGATTCTGTTCTGGAAGGAGATAAGTATCCGTATCTGGCAGAGCATCTTTGGGTGATAGCGGGCGTTCTTGTGGGAGTTGCGATGCTGTCGGGAGCAGCCATGTTTTTCAGCCGCTTTTTCACAGCGAGAGCAGGCGAAAATTTCGCAGAAAATATGCGAAATGCCCTGTACGCCCATGTGCAGAGACTGCCCTCTGCCTGGCACGACAAAAACCAGACGGGAGATATTATCCAGAGGTGTACTTCTGATGTAGAGGTCATTAGAAACTTTGTCGTTACCCAGCTTTTGGAAGTGTTTCGTACCGTGTTTTTAATTGGTGTTTCCTTTGCCATGATGTGGTCTATGAACAGAAAATTATCCGGTATTGTACTTCTATTTGTTCCGGTTATTGTAGCGTATTCTGCAATATTTTATCGACTGATTGCCAGAAGATTTACAGACGCGGACGAGGCGGAGGGGGAATTGTCTACTGTAGTTCAGGAAAATGCAACGGGAGTGCGCGTTGTCCGGGCGTTTGGAAGAGAACAGTATGAGATGGAGCGTTTCCGGAAAAAGAATGATGCCTTCGCAAAGCTTTGGATACGTCTTGGAACATTATCAGGGCTTTACTGGGGAATAGGCGATCTGATCACAGGACTTCAGGTTATTACTGTAATTGTTGTGGGGGCGCTGGAGGCAGTGAACGGATATATTTCTGTAGGAGAATTTATTGCTTTTGCATCGTATAATACAGCGCTCGTGTGGCCGGTGCGAGGTCTTGGACGTATTCTTTCCGATATGAGCAAGGCAGGGGTTTCCTTTGAACGTGTGGATTATATTATAAAGGCAGAGGAGGAAGCATACGGCAGGAAAGAAGAAGCTCCGCTTTCCGATTTTGATATTTCATTTTCAAATGTAAGTTTTGCTTATGAGGAGGGACAGAAGGTTTTATCAGACGTGAGTTTCCATATTCCCCAGGGAAAGATATTCGGTATTTTAGGCGGAACAGGAAGCGGAAAATCCACAGTTACGCAGCTTCTGGCGCGGTTTTACGAGCTGAAGGAAGGAGAGGGAAGCATTTCACTTGGAGGGCAGGATATTCGTGAAATTCCTCTTGAAATTCTTCGAAGGAATGTGGCAATGGTGCTGCAGGAGCCGTTTCTTTATTCAAGAACTATAAGAGAAAATATTGCTGCTTCCAATCCTGACGCTACTTTTGAGGAGATAAGAAATGCAGCGAAAATTGCATGTGTAGACGATGCAATTATGAGCTTTCCAGATGGGTATGATACGCTTGTAGGAGAGAGAGGCGTTACCCTTTCCGGCGGTCAGAGACAGAGGGTTGCAATAGCGAGAATGCTCCTTCAGAAAGCTCCTGTGCTTATTTTTGACGATTCCTTATCTGCGGTGGATGCAGAGACAGATTCCCTTATACGAAAAGCGCTTTCTGTACATATGAAAGGCTCTACCGTAATTCTGATTTCCCACAGAATTACAACACTGATGGCAGCAGATGAGATTATGGTGCTGAAACAGGGAAGAGCGGAAGAGATGGGAACACACAGCGAACTGATCGCGAAAAACGGGATTTACAGAAAAATATACGAGATTCAGATGAGTCACGACGACAGAAACGAGGTGAGAGAAAAACATGGCAGCTTATGAAGAGCAGGAGTATAATAAGCCGTTTCAGTTTCGAACATGGGCGAAGATGCTTCCCTTTTTCAAACCGTATAAAAAATACTTTTTGATCACACTGGGACTGAACATTCTGCTTGCAGGAGTGGATATTCTTGTTCCTCTTTTCCAGAGTTACGCGATCGATAACTTTATTGTGCCTGACACAAAAGACGGAATCGGTGTGTTTACTCTGGTGTATGTGGGAATGATCGTTCTTCAGGCGCTCAGCGTATACATTTCCGTACATGCGGCAACCGTAATCGAAATGAATGTGGGAAAAGATTTGAAGTGGGCGCAGTTTGAGCATCTTCAGACGCTTTCTTTTTCCTATTATAATACAACGCCGGTGGGGTATATTCACGCCAGAGTGATGAGTGATACTTTGAAAATTGCCAGCATGATCGCATGGGGACTTGTAGATATGTTCTGGGCATTCATTTATGTGGCAGGTGTATTTGTAATCATGTTTTTCCTTAATGCGAAACTTGCTTTCTTCCTTCTTTTAACAGTACCGTGCATTGCAGTGCTTACTGTGTTTTTTCAGAATAAAATTCTCAGGTGGAACCGGAAAGTAAGAAAAATCAACTCACAGATTACAAATGCTTATAACGAAGGAATTACAGGTGTAAAAACTTCAAAAAGCATGGTGATTGAAAAAAATAATGAGAAAGAATTTTTCAAGATTACGGGAAGCATGAATCATGCGGGAAGCAGGGCTGCGAAGCTCAATGCAATCTATATTCCACTGATTCTTTTCTGTAGTTCTGTTGCATCTGCATTTGTGCTTTCAAAAGGCGGATATATGGTAGAAAATGACGTGATGCAGCTAGGTGTTCTTTCTGTATTTATCTCTTATGCAGTTGTTATTTTTGAGCCGATCCAGCAGCTTGCAAGATTGCTTGCTGATTTGATTTCCTGTCAGGCAAACATTGAGAGAATTACAGATTTGCTGTCTCAGAAACCAGATGTAACAGACGGGGAATCTGTGACAGAAAAGTATGGTGATAACTTTCATCCAAAGAAAGAAAACTGGGAAAAAATCAAGGGAGATATTACATTCGAAGATGTTTCTTTCCGGTATCCAGATGGAAAGGAATACGTTTTGGAGCATTTCAATCTTCACATTCCGGCAGGTACAAATGTAGCGATTGTAGGGGAAACGGGGGCTGGAAAATCAACCCTTGTAAACCTGGTTGGAAGATTTTTTGAGCCTACAAAGGGAAGGATTTTAATAGACGGAACAGATTACAGGGAACGCTCACAGCTATGGCTTCACAGCCAGATTGGATATGTTCTTCAAAATCCGCATTTGTTTTCCGGTACGGTAAGAGAAAATATCCGTTACGGAAGACTGGACGCAACAGAGGAGGAGATCAGGAAAGCGGCAGAACGTGTGTCCGCAGATGAGGTTGTAAAAAAGATGGAAAAGGGATACGACAGTGATGTGGGAGAAAGCGGCGGAAGACTTTCCACAGGAGAGAAACAGCTGATTTCTTTTGCCAGAGCAATCCTTGCAGACCCGTCTATTTTCGTGCTTGATGAGGCGACCTCCTCCATTGATACGGTGACGGAACAGTTGATACAAAATGCAACGGAGACACTTTTAAAAGGTCATACCTCCTTTGTAATTGCACACAGACTTTCTACAATAAAGAATGCAGATTTGATTCTTGTAGTAAAGGACGGGAAGATTATTGAAAGAGGAACACATAAGGAACTGCTTGCAGAGGAAGGATATTACCAAACTCTTTATTACAAGCAGTTTGAGGAAGAATCAGTATTATTTTAATTCATAAACAGAGTTGTTCTCTGTAAAAGAAAAACCCGGAATATTCCAAAGACCAGACGGTCTTAAAGAGTATTCCGGGTTTTTGCTATAGAATATTTCTATTATTTATCGTGAATTTCGCTGTGAAGCTCCTGAAGAGATTTCAGTTCTTCTGCTCCGTGTTTATTTATATAGCGAATGCCTTTTGCAGTTGCCTTTGCTGCTGCGATAGTAGTCATGTAAGGTACTTTGGCTTTGATCGCTGCTTTACGAAGGTAGCTGTCATCGTGGATGCTGTCTTTTCCAATAGGAGAGTTTACGATTAAGTCTACCTTGCCATTTGTAATTAAATCAAGAACATTCGGACGTCCTTCATACAGTTTTTTCACTTTTTCAGCAGGGATGCCTGCCTGGCTGATGAGATCGTAAGTTGTGCCTGTTGCCAGAATCTTAAAGCCGTCTTCGTGGAAGATTTTTGCCACTTCCACAACTTCTTCTTTATCTTTACGGTTTACGGAGATCAGAACAGTTCCTTCCAGAGGAAGTTTAGCCTGAGTTGCCTCCTGTGCTTTATAGAAAGCTTCACCATAAGATGGGGCAAGTCCGAGAACTTCTCCTGTGGAGCGCATTTCCGGTCCGAGGATCGGGTCAACTTCCTGGAACATATTAAATGGGAAGACTGCTTCTTTTACTCCGAAATAAGGAATTTCCTGTTCTTTTAATGCTGCAACAGGAGATGGGCGTCCTGTGATTTCAGAAGTAATAATATCTGTTGCAAGAGGAACCATACGAATGTTGCATACCTTTGATACAAGCGGAACGGTTCTTGAAGCTCTCGGGTTTGCTTCCAGCACATATACTTTTCCGTTTTCAATAGCATACTGCATATTCATAAGACCTTTTACGTGCATTTCCTCTGCAATTCTGCGTGTGTATTCTTTGATCGTAGCTACATTTTCTTCAGAAATGTGAGCGGAAGGAATGATACATGCAGAGTCTCCGGAGTGAACGCCGGCAAGCTCAATATGCTCCATAACAGCCGGAACAAAAGCGTGTGTTCCATCACTGATGGCATCGGCTTCACATTCCATTGCGTGATTTAAGAAACGGTCAATGAGGATTGGACGGTCTGGTGTCACGCCTACAGCCGCTTTCATGTAATTTGTCATGCTTTCATCATCATACACAACTTCCATTCCACGTCCGCCAAGTACATAAGAAGGACGAACCATAACCGGATAGCCAATCTTAGATGCGATTTCAATAGCTTCCTCAACAGTGGTTGCCATTCCGGATTCCGGCATCGGAATTTCCAGTTTTTCCATCATTTCACGGAAGAGGTCACGGTCTTCTGCAAGGTCAATGACAGATGGGGATGTTCCGAGGATTTTTACACCGTTTTTCTCAAGCTCTGCAGCAAGATTTAATGGTGTCTGTCCACCGAACTGTGCAATGACGCCAAGTGGTTTTTCTTTTCTGTAGATGCTTAATACATCTTCCAGAGTCAGCGGCTCAAAATAAAGCTTATCAGAAGTATCGTAATCTGTAGATACCGTTTCCGGATTACAGTTTACAATGATAGTCTCAAATCCCAGTTTTTTCAGAGCGAGAGATGCATGTACGCAGCAGTAGTCAAATTCAATACCCTGTCCGATTCTGTTTGGACCGCCGCCAAGGATCATGATCTTCGGTTTTTCTTCAGAAACAGGATTCTTGTCTTCGCCGTTGTAGGTTGAGTAGTAGTATGCTCTGTTTTCTGTTGCGCTTACGTGAACTCCTTCCCATACTTCTTCTACACCAATGGAAGCACGGCGGTTTCTGATGTCTTCTTCCGGAATTTCCAGAATCTGGCTTAAATATTTATCAGAGAAACCATCTTTTTTTGCTGCAGTAAGCAGTTCGTCAGAAGGAAGAGTTCCTTTGCTTGCAAGAAGAGCATTTTCTTCATCTACAAGTTCTTTCATCTGCTCGATAAAGTATGGCTTGATTTTTGTGAGCTCATGAAGCTCTTCGATAGTAGCGCCTTTTCTGAGCGCCTCGTACATAACAAAGTGGCGTTCGCTGGACGGAGTTGCGAGAATGTGAAGAAGCTCTTCTTTTGTCATGCTGTCGAAGTTTCTTGCGTGACCAAGACCGTAGCGTCCTGTTTCCAGGCTTCGGATTGCTTTCTGGAAGGCTTCTTTATAAGTTTTTCCGATGCTCATAACTTCGCCTACAGCGCGCATCTGTGTGCCAAGCTTATCTTCTACACCTTTGAATTTTTCAAATGCCCAGCGTGCAAATTTAATTACTACGTAATCCCCGTCCGGAACGTATTTATCAAGAGTTCCGTATTTTCCACATGGAATGTCTTTCAGCGTAAGTCCGGCTGCAAGCATTGCAGATACAAGGGCAATCGGGAAGCCGGTTGCTTTAGATGCAAGGGCAGAGGAGCGGGAAGTACGCGGGTTGATTTCAATGACAATGATACGGTCTGTTACCGGGTCATGGGCAAACTGTACGTTTGTACCGCCGATTACCTGTACAGATTCTACGATTTTATATGCCTGCTCCTGAAGACGTTTCTGGCATTCCTCAGAGATAGTAAGCATTGGTGCGGAACAGAAGGAGTCTCCTGTATGTACACCGAGAGGATCGATATTTTCGATAAAGCAGACAGTGATCATGTTGTTGTCTGCGTCACGGACAATTTCCAGCTCAAGTTCTTCCCAGCCGAGAATAGATTCTTCTACAAGAACCTGTCCTACAAGGCTTGCCTGAAGACCTCTTGCACATACTGTTTTCAGCTCTTCTCTGTTGTATACAAGACCGCCGCCTGCGCCGCCCATTGTGTATGCCGGACGGAGAACAACCGGGTATCCCAGTTCGTCTGCGATTTTTAAGGCTTCTTCTACAGAATAGGCAACTTCGCTTCGTGCCATCTCAATGCCGAGTTCGTCCATTGCTTTTTTAAATTCTACACGGTCTTCTCCGCGCTCAATAGCATCAACCTGTACGCCGATAACTTCTACGTTGTATTTCTCGAGAATACCTGCTTTGTTTAATTCTGAGCACAGGTTAAGTCCGGACTGTCCGCCGAGATTTGGAAGCAGTGCATCCGGGCGTTCCTTTGCGATGATCTGTTCCAGACGTTCCACATTAAGAGGCTCTATGTATGTAACATCTGCTGTTTCCGGGTCAGTCATGATAGTTGCCGGGTTGGAATTTACCAGTACAATTTCATATCCCAGTTTACGAAGTGCTTTACAAGCCTGTGTTCCGGAATAATCAAATTCGCACGCCTGTCCGATAATAATAGGACCGGAGCCAATAATCAGTACTTTATGTATGTCGGTTCTTTTTGGCATATTATTTTCCTCCTTCGTTACTACTACCTATTATATGGAAATTTAAAAAAAGCTCAAGGTTTTTTGAGCTTTCTTACAAATTTGTTGGTGCGTACAAAAAAAATAAGGTTGAATTGTATTACAATTATCATATCAAAATGATTTTATTGGAAATTAAAAAGATTTTTAGCTCATTGCATAAAAAGCATCAGCAGAGTTTATGTCCGTTTGCAACCAGCTTGAATTTACATCCAAGAACTTCAGAAGCACGTTTGCACATCAGCATTCGCTGAAGAAAAATTTCAAAATAATCCATAACGCTGCAAATGCTGTCATCTAATTCAAGATTCATCTGAATAACTTTTTTATCTTTCATAAGTTCCAAAGAAGAAGAAAGAGCTGCATAATTTACCCTGTCATGGATATCGAAGTTTGCAGGTGTAGGATTTTGTACCCGGTTTCTTCTTACATCTGTTTTGTCGGCGAGAATTAATGCAGCAGATACAGGGTCTACGGCGCTGCCTGTTTTTTCATCATGATTTCCGATTGCAGTAATTACTGTAAAGATATCAGAAAGAGGCATATTTAATTTATTTAAAATCTGATAAGAAAGCAGTGCGCCGCTGTGAGCATGGTCATGGCGGTTAATGCTGTTTCCGATGTCATGCATATATCCGGCAGTTTTAGCAAGCTCTGCTTTGTGCTTAGAGTAGCCCAATTTTAAAAGGATAGTGCCGGCGGTTTCGGCTACTTTTGCAGCATGCTTTCTGGAGTGTTCTGTGAAACCGAGTGTTTTCAGTACCTCATTGCCGTGTTCAATTAATGCATTGATTTCATGTGATTTGCGAATTTCTTTATATGAAAATATGTCTCCCATAATGTATCTCCTGTCGCTGGAATTTCCTGTTTTTTGTGATGAAATATAGTATAAAAGTAAGTTTGGCAGGATTCTATCCCTGAAGAATAAAATTTCTGTAAAGGGAGTGTAAATCTTGACAAACAGTTTAAAGAAGGTATAATCTGTTAATATAGTTCTATAAAGAACAGTTCAAAAACAAACAATTAAAGAGAGGAGGAGCTCACGTGTCTACCACAGATTATCTCATGAATATTCGGCAAATTACGAAACTTCATGAAAATATGCTGAAGAAAATATGCGTGAAATATGACTTGTCTCTGATAGAGGCGAATATTATAAGCTTTCTTTACAATAATCCGGGAAAGGATACAGCAGGAGATATAGTTGAACTCCGGATGCTATCCAAGGGAAATGTTTCCCAGGGAGTGGAGCTGCTTGCCGGAAAAGGATTTCTTTTAAGAAGTCAGGATAAAGAAGACAGAAGAAAAGTCCATCTCAGGCTTTCAGACGCTGTCCAGCCTGTTACAAAAGAGCTTAAACTGGAAAAACAGAAGTTTCAGGAAGCGTTTTTTGATGGTTTTACAGAAGAGGACAAAAAGATGCTGGAAGAATTAAACAGGAGGGTTATGGAAAATACAAAAAAGGCATTGAAAAGGAGTGAGACAAATGAAAGAAGATAAAGACTTTCTGGCTAAAGAACCGATAGGAAGACTTCTTTTAAAGCTGGCGCTGCCTACAGTAGCGGCACAGATTATCAATATGCTTTACAATATTGTAGACAGGATTTACATAGGACATATTAAAGGGGTAGGAGCGCTGGCGCTTACGGGCGTTGGTGTATGTATGCCTATTATTATGATCGTGACAGCGTTTGCTGCACTTGTAGGAAACGGAGGTGCGCCGAGAGCCTCTATTTTTATGGGAAAAGGAGAAAATGATGCGGCAGAAAAAACTCTCGGGAACTGTTTTACCTTACAGATTATGATTTCTGTTGTACTGACGGCTGTTTTGCTTATCTGGAACAGAGATTTACTTATGGCTTTTGGGGCAAGTGAAAATACAATTGAGTATGCAGTCTCTTATATGAACATTTATGCCGTGGGAACAATTTTCGTTCAGCTTACATTAGGAATGAATGCGTTTATTACTGCGCAGGGTTTTGCAAAAACAGGAATGCTTTCTGTTTTAATCGGTGCAGTGGCAAATATTATTCTTGACCCGATTTTTATTTTCGGATTTGGTCTTGGAGTAAGAGGCGCTGCCCTTGCAACGATTATTTCTCAGGCAACATCCTGTACGTGGGTGCTTCTGTTTCTTTTTGGAAAAAAGACAGTCCTAAAAATCCGTGTAAAAAATATGGGACTTCAGAAAAAGATTATTCTTCCCAGCATTGCTCTTGGCCTTGCTACCTTTATTATGCAGGCAAGTGAAAGTGTCATTTCCGTATGTTTTAACTCTTCTCTGTTAAAATACGGAGGAGATATTGCAGTAGGGGCAATGACGATCCTCACAAGTGTTATGCAGTTTGCAATGCTGCCGCTGCAGGGGCTTGGACAGGGGGCGCAGCCGATTATCAGCTACAACTACGGAGCAAAAAATGTGGAGCGCGTAAAAAATGCGTTTTGGCTGCTTTTAAAAGTCAGTCTCAGTTATGCAGTTCTTTTGTGGGCATTTATTATGATATTCCCGCAGGGATTCGCAGGTATGTTTACTTCAGACCCGGAACTTTTGATTTTTACAAAAACAGCTCTTCGTATTTACACTGCCTGTCTTTTCCTTTTTGGTATTCAGATGGCATGTCAGATGACGTTTACTTCACTTGGAAAAGCTGGTTCGTCCATTATTGTGGCAGTTATGCGTAAGTTTGTACTTTTAATTCCGCTGATTTATATTATGCCTGTGATTTTAAGCAATAAGAAAGACATTGCAGTATATATGGCAGAACCCATAGCCGACTTTTTTGCAGTGTCATTTACAGCAGTTCTGTTTTTCTTCCAGTTTAGAAAATGTATGAGACAGATTGCGACAGGAAAGTAAAAGAGAAAATAAAAACCATTTCCGCAAAACCTGGATTTTCAGCAGGGCACAGCAGAAATGGCTTTTTTTCTGAGAAAAAATACATTGTTGTAAATGAATTTTTTTGCTATAGTTAGAAGGACTACAAATTAGGGTTACGGAGGATAAGAGATGATCAGACTGGCAGAATCCGGAGATTTACCGCTGATTCTAAATATATATGAGTATGCAAGAGGATTTATGGCGGAAAATGGAAATCCATCACAATGGGGAAAAAATTATCCCCCGGAAGAAACCGTTTTAAATGATATAAAAAATAAGAATCTGTATGTAATAGAAGAAGAGGAAGTGTCAGGTGTATTTTTCTTTAAAATAGGAGAAGACCCTACATACAATACGATTCACGAAGGACATTGGATTTCCAGTGAAACGTATGGAACGATTCACAGAATTGCGGGGAACGGTAAGGAAAGAGGAATTTTGAAAAAGGCGGTTTCTTACTGTGAAGAAATCATTCCCCATCTTCGAATTGATACACATGAAGATAACAAAATTATGCAGAGAGCCATTGAAAAGAATGGATTTACAAAATGCGGGATGATTTTCACAGAGGAAGGAAGCCAGCGAATTGCTTATGAAAAAGTAAGATAAGAGGGAGGAGCAGAAATTTTGTTTGGAAAGAAAGAAATGAATTTGCAGGAAGCGGAAAAGTTCTGGAACTGGTTTGAGGAAAATGAAGATTGGATAAAAGTGAACCTGAAAATAAGGGGACTTGCTGTTGTGGAAGCAGTGGATGAAAAGTTAAAGCCTGTTTTTCCATATTGGAAAAAAGAACTGGAATTTCAGATGGGATATAATGAGGGACAGGGGGAAATCTTCTTTTTCCATTTTAATAACCGAAATTTAGTTCGTGATGCAGAAAAACTGGAAACTCTTATGCCTCAGACATTGAAAAAAACCTGGAGATTTATTGCAGAAGCATAAAGGCAGCAGTTTTTCTTGAAGAATTTCCACAGCTTGGTAAATATAAGGTGATTCTTATGGCGCTCATTCATGATATGGGAGAGATTTATACAGGGGATATATCAGCAAATTCTGTATTTTCTTCCAAAGAAAAGGAAGAGGCAGAGCGGCGGGATATACAGGAGGTGTTTGGAATGCTTCCTGACAGACACAGGGATTTTTATATTTCCCTCTGGGAGGAATATGAAAGTGGAGTCACGCCGGAAGCCAGATTTGTAAAAGCGTTTGATAAGGGAGAAACAATTCTTCAGCATATTCAGGGAAAAAATCCGGAAGGATTTGATTATAAATTTAATCTCTCTTATGGAAAAAAATACTTCCAGGGAGATGAAAAACTGGAGGAAATCCGGGAGTTTCTGGATGAAGAAACAAAAGAAAAGATACGAGGGAGGATTAGCAATGGAAAGTAAAAAAATCATTGAATTTCGCAATATTGTGAAAAACTTTGATGGACAGATTGTTTTAAAAGGAGTCAATCTGGACATATACGAAAATGAATTTGTTACATTGCTTGGACCAAGTGGATGCGGAAAAACAACTCTTCTGCGGATTCTGGGAGGGTTTCTTGACGCGGACGAAGGTCAGGTGATTTTTGACGGAGAGGAAATCAGTAAAAAACCGCCTTATGAAAGGGAATTAAACACGGTTTTTCAGAAATACGCACTGTTTCCTCACTTAAATGTGTATGAAAACATTGCTTTTGGTTTAAAGCTGAAAAAAGTCAGCAAGGATATTATTGACCAGAAGGTTATGAAAATGCTGAAGCTTATAGGACTTGAAGGCTATGAGAAAAAGAATACGACTTTACTTTCCGGAGGACAGCAGCAGAGAGTTGCCATCGCCAGAGCGCTCGTAAATGAGCCGAAGGTCCTTCTCCTGGATGAGCCCCTGGCAGCACTTGACCTGAAAATGCGAAAGGAAATGCAGTATGAGCTGAAAAGAATCCAGCAGGAAGTAGGAATTACTTTTATTTTCGTTACCCATGATCAGGAAGAGGCTCTTACTATGTCGGATAAGATTGTGGTTATGAATAATGGGGAAATCCAGCAGGTTGGTTCTCCGGAGGATATTTATAATGAGCCGTCAAACCGTTTTGTAGCTAATTTTATCGGGGAGAGCAATCTGATTCCGGGAACGATGCTTGAGGATTATAAGGTACGCTTTGACGATGTGGTGTTTGACTGTGTGGATTTTGGATTTAAAGAAAATGAGTCTGTGGATGTGGTAATTCGTCCGGAGGATATTGATATTGTACCTCTTGAGGATGGAAAGCTTACAGGAGAAGTATTAAGCGTTTTATTTAAGGGCGTTCATTATGAAATCATCGTAGAGACAGTTCCGGGAACAAGTGTGACTGTAAACATGAGAGTAATCCGAAATCAGGATGTGACAAGCGAGGATGGAAAAGAAAAAATAAGTGCGAATAACTTCTATGTAGATGTAGATGATGTGGAGACTCTTGATGATAAAGAAGTAATTGCTCTTTCAAATGCCCAGGCATGGACAGTGGAAGATGAGGAGTACGTTTCCATTGCAAAAGTAGAGTATGAAGTTGCGAAAGAAGAGGGACAGTATCCGGTAGCCTTTACTACTGTAAATGGAACAAGGATTGAACGGACGATTTATGTTGTTGACCAGCCGTTTGTAAAAAATGAGAAGGCAAATGAGGCAGTTATGGCTTTTAACTTCCAGAAAACAGTAGATGAAATTTTAGAGTCACAGGCGCTTGATACAGATTTAAAAACATGGGCAAATGCGCAGGGATGGAAGCTGAGTGATGAAAATCAAAGTGTGGATTTAAGTGTGGATTATGATTTTGAACCGGAAAATGTCACAGAAGGAATTTATAAAATTACATTCTGGACAACTGGACGGGAAATGAAAATTCATACAACAGATTACTTTAAGGAAGGTCAGGAGGTCGGCCTGACATTCTTCCCGGAAGATATTCATGTTATGTCAAAGGTGGGATACTGATGAAAAAATTTTCACATCTTGCAATTCCGTATATTGTGTGGGCTGTTATGATGCTGCTTCTTCCTATGGGACTGATTGCAGTATATTCTTTTATGGACTCTGGAAACAGCATTATAACATTCAGTTTTACGCTGGAGCAGTATGTCACTTTTTTTACCGACCATGACTTTTTATTGATTCTCTGGCGCTCTATTATGATTGCAGTAAAGACAACCGTTGTCTGTCTTTTACTTGGATACCCTGTGGCTTATTTTATTGCAAGAAGCAGTGAAAAGGCACAGAATATTTTGATTTTATGCATTACGATTCCTATGTGGATTAATATGCTTGTAAGAACTTACGCATGGATTGGTCTTTTAAGTGAAGGCGGACTGGTTCAGAAGTTTTTAGGTATATTTGGTCTGGGAGATATGGAACTTTTGTACACAGAAGGGGCTGTACTTCTCGGTATGGTTTATAACTTCCTTCCGTTTATGATCCTGCAGATTCATACTTCTCTTTGTAAAATGGATCAGGCGCTTTTACAGGCAAGTGCAGACCTGGGAGCAAGACCTGTTCAGACTTTCCGAAGAGTGACTCTCCCGCTTTCCATGCCTGGTGTAATCAATGGTATTACGCTGGTATTTCTGCCTGCGATCAGTTCCTTCTTTATTCCGAAGCTTCTTGGAGGCGGACAGTATTTCCTTATCGGAAATATGATAGAAAACCAGTTTATTACAGTCGGAGAGTGGAACTTTGGAAGCGCCATTTCCATGATCATGGCAATTATTATGATGCTTCTTATGATGGCCGTAAGAAGGGTAGAAGTGCGAAACCAGGGCGGAAAGGAGGAGTAAGAGAATGAAAAAAAACAACCGTTTATTCGGGAAGATTCTTATGACATTAATGATTGTTTTCTTTTATCTTCCCATTTTGTATATGATTGTATTTTCCTTCAATGAAGGGAAATCTCTTACAAGCTTCAGCGGTTTTTCTCTCAGATGGTATAAGCATATGCTGGAATCCGGAGATATGATGGAAGCGCTGTACACGACTTTTGGAGTGGCTTTAATTGCAACGTTTGTGGCGACTGTGGTAGGAACAATTTCTGCAATCGGACTCAGTAAATCAAAGAAAATTGTCAGACAGCTAGTAGAGCAGGTGAATAACCTGCCTATGATGAATCCAGAAATTGTAACAGCCATCGGACTGATGCTTTTGTTTATTACTTTCCGTGTAGAAAAGGGATATATGACAATGCTTCTGGCGCATATTGCATTTTGTATTCCTTATGTTATGCTTTCCGTTATGCCGAAAATCCGCTCTCTCGATCCGAATCTTGCAGATGCCGCAATGGATTTGGGCGCAACGCCGTGGAAGGCACTGATCAAGGTTATTGTTCCGCAAATTACGCCCGGTATTGTATCCGGCGCGTTGATTGCCTTTACAATGTCTGTAGATGATTTTATTATTTCTTATTTTGTAACAGGGCGGGGCGTAAAAAACCTGAGCATCATGGTTTATACTATGAGCAAGAGAATGAATCCGAGTATTAATGCTGTGTCAACGCTTGTTGTCGTGATCATTACGATCGTGTTGATTCTTATTAATGTGATTCCTCTTATTGCAGCAAAAAGAGAAAAAAGAGAGACTACGGGAAGAAGATATTTCCTTCCAGCGGCAGCAGCTGCAACCGCTCTTGTACTCATTGTTGTTTCTGTATTCCAGTTCAGTGGTGGAAAAGCATCCCGTCCCTTTGAAGGACAGACGCTGCATCTTTATAACTGGGGAGAATATACAGGTGAAAATATCATTAGAAACTTCGAGGAGGAGACAGGTGCAACTGTCGTTATGGAAAATTTTGACTCCAACGAGCAGATGTATATCAAGGTAGTTAATGGAGAGTCTTATGATATTCTTGTTCCAAGTGATTATATGATTCAGAGATTGATTCAGGAAGATCTTCTCCAGAAGCTGGATCATTCAAAACTGGACTGTATGGATCTTTTGACAGAGGATGTGAAAGGACTTCCATATGATCCGAAAAATGAATATTCGGTTCCATACTTCTGGGGAACAGCCGGAATTGTATATGATAAGACAAAGGTGGACATAAAAGATCTGGAAGAGCAGGGATACAATATTTTCCTGAATGAGAAATATAAGGGTGATATTTATCTTTACGATTCAGAAAGAGATTCTTTTATGATGGCGCTGAAAGCTCTAGGATATTCTATGAATACAGAAAATGAGAAGGAAATTAATGAAGCGTATGAGTGGCTTGTAAAATGTGTGCAGACAATGGAACCGGAAATAGTGACAGATGAAATTATTGATAATATGGCGCAGGGAAGAAAAGCTCTGGGACTGATTTATTCAGGTGATGCAACATATGTCGTATCAGAGAATGAAAATATGGGATATTATCTGCCGGAGACAGGAACAAATCTCTGGTCTGATGCGATGGTCATTCCGAAAAATGCAAAAAATCCGGAACTGGCACATGCCTATATTAATTATGCGACAAACTATGAAGGAGCTTATGATAACTCCAGTTATGTGGGATATACCTCTTCAAATCAGGAAGTAATGGATACGCTGTCAAGAGAGGGCGGAGATTATGAGGGTATCGATTCCTATATTCCGCGTTCCGGAAATAAGATGGACGAGGTTTTTGTCTATAACGAAAAAACAAAGCAGATCATCAGTAATCTGTGGAGCAGAGTAAAAATAGCCGCAAGTAATGCGTAGATAATGAATGCCGGAGGGAAGATAAAAGACAAAATTTCTTTTATCCACCCTCCGGTATTAGTTTGTGAAAAAAATATAAAATTGTTTTAGATTATTGACATTTAAATGTAAATAGAATAGTCTGTGTTTAAGATGACGGTGTATGGAGTATTGCCGGAATAAATCAATTCTCATATTTATATCTTCCCGGTTCAGGGGATTTTTCACACACAAAATTATATAAAAAGTAATCAGCAAAGCCGTTGTCCCAGTTTTGTTTTTTTGATATAGTTAAAGTAATACTCCGTATACTTTGCGGAAAGGACGATAATGAAGGGTAAAAAAGTCAGGAAAAATATACAGCATGAAGATGCAGCGCTGAAAGTGACGATGCGGTTTTTTGCAGAGGAATTACTGCCCTGCTTTGGAATTACGGAAAAGGTAGCAGGCTTTGCACCAACAGAGTCAGTATCGTTTCATATCAGTAAACAATATCAGGATTTTAATTTTATTATGGAAGACGGTTCATGGAAGCATTTTGAATTTCAGAGTAAAAATGAGGGGAAACAAGGATTAAGAAGATTTCGTTCCTATGAGGCTGTGACAAGCTATCAAAATGATGTTCCTGTTACTACTTATGTTCTTTATTCGGGAAAAATTAAAAATCCAATGACAGAACTGACTGAGGGTGTGAATACATACAGTGTGATTCCCATTATTATGAGGGACAGAAACGCAGACAGTATATTGGAGGAATTCAGACAGAAGATAAAATGTGGAGAGATGCTTACGCGTCATGAACTGGCGATTCTGACACTGTGTCCTTTAATGGGAGGAGAAATGGGACAAAAAGAACGTATTTTGTCCGCATTTTCAATTCTGCAAAATACAAAAGATGAAAAAATAAAAGAAGATATTCAAAAGATAGAGGCGGTGATATACGCAATGGCAGACAAATTTTTGGATTCGGCAGATATGGAAGAAGTAAAGGAGGCGGTTCGTATGACGAGACTGGGACAAATGTTACTGGAAGAAGGAATAAAGGAAGGAGAGCGGGAGGCAAAACTGAATAATGCCAGAAATCTTCTTGATATTTTGGACGAGAAGATGATTGCGGAGAGAATAGGGCTTCCATTGGAAATAGTGAAAGAACTGAAAAAAGAAATCGGAAAATGAAAATGTGAGCGCCGGGAAAGTTTTATTCTCCGTAGTTTCCTGCGGCTCCGTTGTGGGGAATCCGTGGAAATGGTATTATAAATATACCAAAGGCCGATGGAAAAACAACGGGAGGTTTCGATTATGGAAATTGGAGCAGTAATAAGAAAATACAGAAAAGAAAAGGAAATGACACAGGAGGAAATGGCAGGCTGTCTCGGAGTTACCGCTTCTGCTGTCAACAAGTGGGAAAATGGAAATACACTTCCGGATGTGGCTCTTCTTGCGCCGGTTGCAAGGCTTCTTGGAATTACAACAGATACCCTTTTATCTTACAGGGAGAAGCTTACAGAGCGGGAGATTTCAGCAACAGGAGAAGAACTGCGCCGGTGCGTGGAGAAAAAGGGATTAGAGGCAGCATTTGAATTTGCGGAGAATAAAATCCGGGAATATCCAAACTGCGGACAGTTGAGCCTTATCTGTGCTCAGATATTAAACGGCTGGTGTGTGATTTATGGACTGGAAAAAAGCGAAGAACAGGAAGAGAAGATTTTTTTTCTTTATGAAAAGGCTCTTAAAGATGAGGCAGAAGCAGTACGGGAAGCTGCTGCAATGGCGCTTATGCTCATGTACATGGAAAAAAAGGAATACCGGAAGGCACAGGAATATCTCGATAAAATCGGAGAAAGGAAAATTAACAGAAGACAGCTTCAGGGCAATTTATACGCAGCCGAAGATAAGACAGAAGATGCGTATGCCGTTTATGAAGGGATTCTTTTTTCGAGTTTTAACGATATGAACGGCGCTTTCAACGGAATTTTAAGCCTTGCCCTGAAAGAGAAGGACATGGACAAGGCGGAAAAAATCACAGATAAGCAGAAACGTCTTGCCGCGCTTCTGGAAATGGGAAGAGCTATGGAAGCGTTTCCAGAACTTGTTATGGCTGTCCATACAAAAGACAAAGAGCGTTTTTTAAAAGCTCTGTCCTGTTTTGAAAACGGAGATGCAGATTTTCAGGAATTTACAAAATCGGAGCTTTATTCGCATATGAGTTTTTACAAAGAAGGGGAAAAAAACCTGATGGAAATGTTTGAGAGGGCGATGGACGGAGATGAAGAGCTTGATTTTGTGCGGCAGGAGCCGGAGTTTCAGAAAATAATAGAAAAACTGAAAAAAAGATAAAGAGAATGGAGGCTGCTGCATTAAGCAATAAGGTAATTTTGCTTAGTGCAACAGCCTTTTAAAATTTCTTTCCGGAAACTTCTAAATCATGCTCCAGCTCTTCCGGAATGTATTTTCGAAAAATAAAAATAAAAATATTCGACGTCAGATATGCTGTCAATCCTGCTCCGCAGCAGAGGAACAGTCCGATAAAAGGGGGGAAAGAGATTCCCAGAAAGAAAATGGTAAGGTAAATAGCAATTAAAAAAAGAGAGAAGAAAAAATGGCGGACAGACATAATGAGTGCGTTTTTGATATTCTGAAAAATTGTGTTTTCAAATTTGGCCTGAACAGGAAAAATATAAAGGGACAGTAAAATGAAAGGAATCAGGAATACAGAGCAACTGATAAGCATGATTTGTCCCATTGTATTGTTGAGTGCTATACTGAATCGAATGTCAATAGAGAATAGCAAACCTGTGATAACAAGAATAAGCCATATTATTGTTGATTGTTTGAAGTTATCCTTAAAAGATTTCCGGAAATTTTTTGTTACATAGCCTTCGCCTGTACGGATACGTTTCATGCAGCTGTAATAGAGGGCGGTAGTTGACGCACCCACAGTTATTACAGGAAGGCTGTGGATAACCCAGAGTATGTGCAGGGTTACAATGTCCGCGATAAAATAGAGAAAGCGGGAAAGGGGACTGTCATAGGAAAAAAGGTTCATAAGATAAATTCTCCTTTTGATAAACATTATGGTAAGAGTATTATAGCGTTTTTAGAGAAAGATGGTAAGTGTAATATTTCACAAAAATGTTTAGATAAAACTGTAGTATTTTAACAAAAACTAAATTAAATATTGCAATATCATTTGGATGGGTGTAAACTACAGGTGAAAATAGAGTGTTTCTTTAAGAAAAGAAGAGAGGGAGGATGAAATGAACCAACAGAATTACAAGAAAACAAAATATAATCAGCCTTTTATTGAGCAGCGTGCAGACCCTTATATGTATAAAAATACAGATGGTATGTATTACTTTACGGCATCCGTTCCGGCATATGACAGAATCATACTTCGAGGAGCGAAGAGCATTGAAGGATTAAAAACAGCAGAGGAAAAAACAATTTGGAAGAAACATGAAAAAGGTCCCCAGAGTATTCATATATGGGCGCCGGAAATCCATCGCATTTATGGGGAGTGGTATATTTATTATGCGGCAGGAGACATGGAGGATGTGTGGAAAATCCGTCCCTATGTTCTTCACTGTAAGGGGCAGAATCCGCTGGAAGATTCCTGGGAAGAGATGGGTATGATGCAGGCGGCAAATGAAGATGAATTTTCTTTTCACGCGTTTTCTCTGGATGCGACTGTGTTTGAGCATAAAGGGGAATATTACTGGATTTGGGCAGAAAAAACAGGAGTGGGAAAACAAGTATCTAATTTATATATTGCAAAACTTGAGGCGCCGAATAAGCTGGCTACAGTTCAGAGACTTCTGACAACACCGGATTATAACTGGGAACGTGTGGATTTCTGGGTAAACGAAGGACCTGCCATACTGAAACATGAGGGGAAAATCTATCTGACATTTTCTGCCAGTGCAACAGGAGCATGTTATTGCATGGGAATGATGTATGCAGATGAAAATGCAGATTTACTGGACCCTCATGTATGGAAAAAATTAAAAAATCCTGTGCTTAAGACAGATGAAAAAAAGGGAATTTACGGACCGGGTCATAATTCTTTTGTAAAAGCGGAAGACGGAATTACAGATTTATGCATTTATCATGCAAGATGTTACGATGAAATCCAGGGAGACCCTCTGTACGACCCGAATAGACATACAATGATTATGAGGGTAGTATATGATGAGAATAATTTTCCGGTCTTTGATTACAACAACTCAATAATATATTAAATAATTTTGTAATATCTAAAATTATAAAAATATAAAAGTAAAAATGCACAAAAATAAATTGATAAAATTGTGAAATACAGCGAAAATGTGATTTATGTTTAGATTTAAGTAAAAAAATATTGAAAATACTAAAACATAGTGATATGATTCTACCATCAAGTAAATAAAACCCCAGAACATATTATTGAGGAGGGAGATTTTTATGAAAGCAAAAAAATTTTTAGCAGCAGGAATGGCAGCAGCGACAATGGCAACAACAATATTAGCCGGTTGTGGGACATCCGGTTCTTCTGAATCGGCAAATGGTAAAAAAGATTTATCGGTATTTATTTTTGCCAATGACCATGAGTCCAAGATTTATAAAGATATGGCAAAAAAATTTCAGGAGGCTCATAAAGATACTATTAACAAAGTTGATGTTCAGATTACAACGCAGGACGAGTATTCCAAAACTCTGACAGGTATGATGACGGCAGGAGATTTGCCGGATGTTTTTTATGTAGGACCGGAAGCGGTAGAACAGTATGCAGAAAATGGCTATATTGCAAACCTTCAGCCGATTTTGGAAGAAAAAGAAATCAGTACCGATGGACTGGTGGCGCAGGAGGCGCTGAACAGCTACAGATACGACGGTGAGAAAACAGGCTCAGGAGATTTATATGCTCTTCCAAAAGATGCCTCTGTTTTCGCCTATGCGTATAATAAAGACCTTTTTGATGAAGCGGGGCTTCCTTATCCGGACCCGGAGAACCCATATACATACGATGAGTTTGTGGAAGTGTGCCAGAAGCTGACAAAAGATACAGACGGAGATGGTGAAATCGACCAGTGGGGATGCGGTATGGCAAACGCTTTCATGCTTCAGCAGTATATTTGGTCAAATGGTGCTTCTTATTTAACGGATGATTATAAAACAGTAAATATTGATACCCCGGAATTTAAAGACGCCTTACAGAAATATGTAGATTTAACATTAAAATATAAAGTTACTCCTACAGTGGAACAGGATGCTTCTCTTGGCGTATATCAGAGATGGCTGGCAGGTCAGGAAGCTTTTTACGCATGCGGAACCTGGGATGTCGCAGCATTTATGGATGATGAGACTTTCCCGTTTAATTGGGATTTATGCGCATATCCAACTCTGTCTACAGGAAAAACAATGACATGGCTTGGAACAGTAGGATTTTGTGTATCAGAAAAAAGTGAAAATAAAGAAGAAGCTGCAGAACTGATTTCTTACCTGTGTACAGATGAGGAAGGCCAGAAAGAACTTTCCGGTATTACAGGAGGGCAGTCCATCCAGCTTCCTAATATTAAAACCCTTGCGGAAGGAGAGTTTATAGATGCTGTTAATGATGGAACTCTTTCTTTTCCGTCTAATGTAAATGTATTTTTCAATTATCTGAATGGAACAGATAAATACGAAGGAAGGTTCCAGGAAACAACTTATACCCCAAATGCTGAGTGGAGTGATATTTTCCTTGAAGGCCTGGATAATGTGAAAAATGGTTCTATGACTGTAGATGAATACATTGAACAGGTAAAACCCAAAATGCAGGAATCTCTTGATGAAGCTTGGGAAAGTGTAGAATAAGCTGCAAATCGGGAAGCGCTCCTGTACGGACAGATACGAAGCGCTTCCTTTTGTTTATTGTCTGGAGGAAAAAAGATGAGTGAATCAAAGATAAAAGGCAAAAAGAAAAAAATGAGCAGAGCAGCTTTTAAAGAGCACTGCTGGGGTCTGGCTTTTGTATCTCCGCCGTTTATTGGCTTTTGTATTTTCATGGCATTTCCCATTATATTTGCTTTTGCGGCAAGTTTAACAAAGTGGAATGGTATGAATAATATGATGGATAATTTTGTGGGACTTGAAAATTATCTGAAGCTTCTGGGAGATGAAAAATTCTGGAAGGTATTATTAAATACAGTAATCTATATGATAGGAATTCCGGTGGGAATGATTCTTGCTCTTGTTATCGCAGTGGGAATGAACCGGAAAATTAAAGGAATCAAGATTCTGCGTACCTTATATTATGTACCGGTTGTATCTTCTCTGGTAGCTGTTGCCATTTTGTGGATGTGGGTATTTAATTACGACTACGGTTTACTTAACAGCATTATAAAGTCGGTAACAGGAGTACATGGTCCGAACTGGCTGGGCGATGAATTCTGGGTCAAAGTATCCATGATTATTTTTATGGTATGGAAAGGTCTGGGAGGGTCTGTTATCCTGTATCTGGCAGGACTTCAGAGTATTCCGAGAGACTACTATGAAGCGGCTAAAATTGACGGGGCCAGCGGATTAAAATTATTCCGTTATATTACAATGCCTCTGGTATCTCCGGTTACATTTTATCTGTTGATTACAGGGTTGATTGGAGGATTCCAGGTATTCGTAGAAGTATTGGTTATGGTTCCAAACGGCGGATTGAATTACAGCGCCGCTACCGTAGTATTTTATCTGTATGATAAAGCGTTTGGAAATAATCAGATGGGATATGGCTCTGCTATGGCATTTATTCTGGCAATTTTTATCTTTATTATTACGGCAGTAAACTTTAAGGCACAGGACAAGTGGGTAAAAACGATTGAGTAGGAGGGGAAGAAATGGCAAAATACGATGAAAAAAGCTCGGAAGTAAAAACAAAAAAGGCAAAAACAGTAGACTGCATTGTATTTATTCTTCTGCTTGTGGGAGCCATTGCCATGGTTTTTCCGCTGATTTATATGGTGCTCAGTTCCTTTATGACAAAAAACCAGATTTTGTCGGCGAACTTCAGTATTATTCCGAATCCATGGAAGTTTGGTAAATATGCGGAAGTATTGCAGAAACCGGAATTTCTGAGAGGTTTAAGGAACACGCTGATTGTGGCTTTGCCAGTGCTGGTTGTAGGAGGATTTACTTCTTCCCTGGCTGCATTTTCTTTCAGTAAATTGAAATTCAGGGGGAAAAACGGAATTTTTCTGGGACTGCTGGCAACTATGATGATACCTTTTGCAGTTGTAATGATTCCTCAGTATGTTATGTTTACAAAGATGGGATGGACAAACAGTCTTCTTCCGCTGATTATTCCGGGACTTTTCGGTAATGTAAGTATTATTTTCTTTTTAAGACAGAATCTGACAAGTGTACCGGATACCCTTGTGGAAGCAGCCAAAATTGACGGCTGCGGATATTTTAAAATGTACTATAAAATTTTCCTTCCTCTGATGAAAGGGGCATTGATGACACAGATTATTTTGTGGTTTATGGGAATATGGAATGACTATCTGGCTCCGACTATTTTTATTCAGGATGAACAGTGGTTTACTCTTCAGGTAGTTATCCGTTCCTTTAATGCTTACTATGCGGTAAACAGCGATTATCCTTTGATTATGGCTGCTTCTGTTCTGGCGATTCTGCCTACGCTTTTGCTGTTCTTTTTCTTTCAGAGATACATTATTGAGTCAATGGCAGTAACCGGCGTAAAAGGATAAGAGTATGGAAAATTTATATTGGGATGGAAGGTTTCATTTAAATGATACCAATGTATACAGAAACCCGGTAGTGTGGTCCCATGACCCGTCTATGATGTGGGACCCGGCAACAGAAAAATATTATTCATACAGTACAGATGTGTATAGACCGAAATGCGGACTTACAAAAAAAATAGGAATCCCTGTGCGAAGTTCCAAAGACCTGGTTCATTTTATTTATGAGGGAACGGTGTTGTCGCAGAAAGCGGCAGAAGAAGGCAGAGATAATGGAGAATTTCCTCCCACAGAAAATTTCTGGGCGCCTTATGTAGAATATGTTCACGGAGAATATCGGATGTATTATTCTGCAACAAAAGCTTTTGGAAGTTCAGAATCAAGAATATGGCTGGCAGTAGCGAAGCATCCTCTCGGTCCCTTTGAAAACAGAGGGATTGTGGCGGATACCTGGGGGACAGATGACACTCTTCCAAATGCTATCGATGCGCATATTATCTGGGATGGGGAGCGATGTTATCTTGTATATGGTTCTTTTTTCGGCGGTATTTATATAAAAGAACTGGAGCCTTCAACAGGACTTTCACTGGACGAGAATCCGAAAAGTCTGGGGACCTGCATTGCAAAAAAGGGAAAAGATTTTCCGAAAGACGGACCGGAGGGAGCATCTGTTATTTACGTGCCGGAAACAGGATGGTTTTACCTGTTCCTGTCATATGGATGGCTGGGGGACGATTACGATATTTGTGTGGGCAGAAGCCGGAAAGCAACAGGACCCTATCTTGATATTCATGGAAGGGATTTAAAGGAAGAAAGTATGGGACTGCGCCTTGCAGGGAGCTATCGATTTAAGGCAAAACACCCGCTTTTTCTCGAAAATCAAAATGGATGGAAATGGGGAGGCATGCGGGGACCGGGACATGGAGTTCCTTTTTATGATGAAAACAGCGGGAAGTACTTTTTTGTCCATCATGTAAGAGATGGAGCGGACATATATCGGGAATATGATGTACAGGAAGCAAGGGCCAGTTATCAGGTACATTATATGATGATACGCCCTCTGTTTTTTATAAATGAATGGCCTGTTATGGGACCGGAGCCTTATGATGGAGCGATTAAAAAAATTTCGGCGGACAGGAATCTGGAAGGATATTGGGAAATTCTTTCATTTGAAGAAGAAAATCGGGAATTGCAGGAGTCATCTGAAGTTTTTGTAAAAGATTTCCATACGTACTTTGAAAATTCTATAATCTTTGAATGCGGGGATTTTGAGAATGGAAAAACCTCGGTTGTTGTGTCAGGAATAGATAAATCCGGTATTGCATATTGGGGCAAATTTATGTATAGTATTGTTTAGATAAATCTAAAATGTTTAAGGTTATCGGGAAAGTGGGAAAAAGCAATGCTACATATTAAGAACCTGGACGAAGGGCTTGAAGTTTTTAAAGCTCTGGGGTCCGAAGTGAGAATCAATATTGTAAAATTATTGCTGGAAAATCGCGAGATGAACATGAATGAACTTGCATCCAGCCTTGGAATTACAAACGGAGCCCTGACCAGTCATATTAAAAAGCTGGAAGAAACAGGGATTATCAAGGTGCTTACAGAACATGAAGGACATGGAAACCAGAAAATGTGCAGGGTGAATGTGGACAAGATTCTGGTTGAAGTGGAAAGTGAAGAAACCGAAGATGAAAACAACATCTATAATACAGAGGTTCAGGTGGGACATTATTCTGATTATGAAGTATATCCTACCTGTGGTCTGGCTACAGATATGGCTCTGGTAGGAGAGGTAGATGACCCGAGATATTTTGCACATCCTGACAGGATTAAAGCAAGGATTCTCTGGTTTACAAAAGGATATATTGAGTATATTATACCAAATCTCCTGCCGAGCGCTACAAAGATAGAGCAGATTACACTTTCTCTGGAAATCAGTTCGGAAGCTCCTGGAGTTAATAATGACTGGCCTTCTGATATTTCATTTTACCTGAATGATGTGAAAATCGGAACATGGACCAGCCCCGGGGATTATGGGGACGTACAGGGGATTTTTACACCTGACTGGTGGTTCCCTAACTGGAATCAGTATGGTCTTTTAAAAATGATTGTGATTAACAAAAAGGGAACTTTTGTAGATGGATTAAAAATTTCGGATGTAAATATCAGAAAATTCAATCTGGATTATAAGAGCACCATCCGTTTTAAATTCCAGATAGAGGAAGATGCCAAAAATGTTGGCGGTCTTACGATTTTTGGAAGCGGATTTGGCAATTATAATCAGGATATTAAAGTACGGATTGCGTACAGTCAAATGGAATAATAAAAAATGGCCCGTGTTCTGTGAGATTTTATAGAACCGGGCTGTTTTTTTATAACGAAAAAGGTGATGAAATGAAGAAAAAAATATGGTTGATTTTAAGCATGGCGATTTGCACCAGTCTGACGGGATGCGGACAGAAAGAAAAATTAAAGGCGAAAGAGCCTGTGGAAAAAGAATTTCAGGAAGTATCCGTTCATGACCCTTCAGTTGCAGAAGGGGAGGATGGAAGCTATTACATTTTCGGCTCACATCTGGCGGTAGCCAAAACAGATGATTTTATGAACTGGGAAACAGTAAACCAGGGTGTAAAAAATGAGAACACAGTGATTCCGGATGTATACCTGAATATGAAAGAGGCGTTTGAGTGGTCTCACAGTAATACATTCTGGGCGCCTGATGTAGTCCGGCTGGAAGATGGAATGTATCATTTGTATTATTGTAATTGTCAGGGGGATGCTCCTGTTTCCAGCCTTGGTACGGCAGTTTCACAGGAAGTGGCAGGACCTTATACAAATCAGGGGATAATATTAAAATCAGGAATGGTAGCAGATGAAGAGGATGAGGATGGAAATCTTTATCAGGCTGCGTCAGACCCAAATGTGGTTGACCCCTGTACGTTCTATGATAAAGACGGAAAGTTATGGATGGTTTACGGCTCTTATTCCGGCGGTATTTTTATTAAAGAGATGAACCCGGAAACAGGCATGCCTCTGGAAGAGGGATATGGTAAAAAGCTTCTGGGCGGGAATCATCTTCGCATAGAAGCTCCTTATATTATATACAATGAGAAAACAGATTATTATTATATGTTTTTATCTTTTGGAGGTCTGGATTCTGACGGAGGGTATAATATCCGGGTATGCAGAGCTGAGAATCCGGACGGACCTTATGAAGATTCCATGGGGCAGGAAATGGAAGACTGTAAGGGATCGGCAGGAACAGCTTTCAGTGATGCAACTGCAGCATTATACGGTACAAAGCTTATGGGCGGATATAAGTTTCTCTGGAAGGAAGGCGAAGAAGGAGAAGACAGGGAAGGTTATTTGTCTCCAGGGCATAATTCCTGCATTTATCTGGAGGACGAAGATAAGTATCTGATTATTTATCATACCAGATTTGAAAACCGTGGAGAAGAGCATCAGGTTCGTGTACATCAGATGTTCTTTAATGAAGACGGGTGGCCCGTAATAGCACCATATCGATATGCGGAGGAAAAATTAGAGGAATTTTCACAAAAAGAACTGTCGGGAAGTTATAAGCTTATTAACCATGGAAGGGAGATTTCGGCAGAAATGTCAGAATCACAGGAAATTATTCTTGCTTCCAACGGAAAAATAAAAGGTACAGAAAAAGAAGGAACATGGAAAACGGGCAGTGATTGTAAAATAGAGCTGGAAATTGATGGAAAAACGTATAAAGGCGTTTATTTAAAGCAGTGGGACGAAGACGGAAAAAAATATGTGATGACTTTTACCGCGCTTAACAGTGAAACAGGCATAAGCATTTGGGGCAGCGGCTTAAATGCGATAGAAGAATAAAGAAAGGTGGAAAAACGATGACAAGAATGGTAATTAATCCCGATAAAAAGATAAGTAAAATTAATAAAGAGATTTACGGGCATTTTTCGGAGCATTTGGGAAGATGTATTTATGAGGGAATTTATGTAGGGGAAGATTCTCCTGTTGAAAATGTAAATGGTATGAGATGCGATGTAGTGGAAGCATTAAAAGAGATTAAGGTGCCGGTTCTTCGCTGGCCGGGCGGCTGCTTTGCTGATGAGTACCACTGGAAAGACGGAATTGGTCCCAAAGAAGACAGAAAGAAAATGATTAATACACATTGGGGCGGTGTAGTGGAAGACAACAGTTTTGGTACACATGAATATTTTGAGCTGTGCCGCCAGCTTGGCTGTGAAACTTATATTAATGGAAATCTTGGAAGCGGTACGGTGCAGGAAATGTCAGAATGGGTAGAATACATGACGTTTGAAGGCGTATCTCCCATGGCGGAACTTCGTGAAAAAAACGGTCATGCAGAGCCGTGGAAAGTGGATTTCTTTGGTGTGGGAAATGAGAGCTGGGGCTGCGGCGGAAATATGAATCCGGATTTTTATGCAAATGAATACCGCAGGTATCAGACATTTGTAAGAGATTATAAGGCGGGAGAACATATTGAGAAGATTTGCTGCGGGGCGAATGTAGATGATTATGAATGGACAAAAGAGGTGCTGGATACTTGTTTTAAACATTCTCTTCCGTTTCAGCATGGATTTATGGACGGTCTTTCTCTTCATTATTATGTGCACCCTGAAGGCTGGGAAATAAAGGGAAGCGCAACGCAGTTTGATGAAAATGTATGGTATAAAACCCTGAAAAAAGCACTGTATATGGACGAACTTATCAGACGTCACGGTACCATTATGGATGAGTATGACCCGGAAAGAACGATAGGTATGATTGTGGATGAGTGGGGAACATGGTATACATGCGAACCGGGAACGAATCCGGGATTCCTTTATCAGCAGAACACAATGAGAGATGCACTGGTAGCCGGAATTACACTGAATATTTTTAACAAGCACAGTGACCGGGTAAAAATGGCAAATCTGGCGCAGATGGTCAATGTTCTTCAGGCGGTTCTTCTTACAGAGGGAGATAAAATGATAAAAACACCAACGTATCATGTGTTCCATATGTACCGGTATCATCAGGATGCTATGTTGGTGGACAGTTTTGTGGAGACGGAAAATATCGGGACAGAGGAGGAATACCGGGTGCCGAATCTGACGGAATCAGTTTCGGTTGATAAAGACGGTATTCTTCACATAACGATGACAAATCTCTCAGTTTCAGAGGAGTATGAGGTAGATGTTACGATTCTGAATCAGAAAATTAATAAGGTACAGGGAGAAATTCTGACGGATAAGATGCGGGCGATGAATACTTTTGAAGATGCAAACCATGTTTGCGAGAAAGAGTTTACAGATATTCAGATTACAGATACGGGACTGAAGTTTACAATTCCTGCATGCAGTGTTCTTCATATTGCAGTGAAATAAGAGAATGGAAGAGCAGAGAATTTGCAGGAAATGTCTTCTTCGTGATATGGAAGAAGGCACGGCTTTTCAGAATATGTACACATATATCGCAAACCTGGATGAAGATGACAAGGTTTCGGACATGGAATATGAAAGACGTCTTTTAAGCTGCCGGCAGTGTGAGCATTTATTGTCCGGGATGTGTCGGAAATGCGGGTGCTTTGTGGAAATGCGGGCGGCAATGAAGATAAGGCATTGTCCTGATATTCCGAACAGATGGTAAAACAGGCAGAGGGCCATAAGCTCTCTGCCTGTAATTCTTTATGACGGGATTATGCTTCTTCTCTGTCGTTTGTCAGTTTGAATTTATCCAGAATGTGGAAAATAAGACTTAAAATCATTGCCACAATGCAGGCAAGAACCATTCCTGTAAGTTCTACGTTTCCGAATTTTACGGAGATGCCGGAAAGACCTGTGACAAAGACGACGGAGGTCAGCGTCAGGTTACGGGAACGTCCGTAATCTACTTTGGAATCCACAAGGATACGGATACCGGAAGCTCCGATCATACCGTATAAAAGGAAGGAGATGCCTCCAATTACAGGGCCGGGAACCGTCTGGATCAGCATGGAAAGTTTTCCCACAAAGGAGCAGATAATAGATAAAATGGCTGCGCCTGCAATTACCCGGACGCTGTATACTTTTGTGACTGCCATAACTCCGATGTTTTCTCCGTATGTGGTAGTAGGGACAGAACCGATAAGACCGGAGAGCATAGTGGAAAGGTTGTCTCCAAGTAAAGAACGGTGAAGTCCCGGGTCTTTTAAAAGGTCTTTTCCCACGATTTTACTTGTCACTACCTGATGCCCGATGTGTTCAGAAGTGATGACAAGAATAACCGGGAGAATAATAAGAATGGCATCCAGATCAAATTTTGGAAGCTGGAAGTTTGGAAGTGCAAATAAAGGTGCTTTGGCAACCTCTGTAAAATCCACAACTCCACAGCAAAGGGCTGCAATATATCCTGCAATTACGGCAATTAAAATCGGGATAACAGATAAAAAGCCGCGGAACAGGATGTTTCCAAAAATAGCAACGCCAAGTGTGACAAGAAATACAATCACATTTTTAGGATTAATAACCTCATCTAATAATCCGGCATTGCTGGCGGCACTTCCGGAAAGTTCAAGACCAATGAGAGCAACAACAGGTCCCATAGCAGCCGGGGGCAGTACTATGTCAATCCAGGATGAACCGAATTTGTAAATAATAAATGCAAGGATACATCCGCAGAAACCAACAACTACAAAGCCGCCAAGTGCATATTCATAGCCCATCTGGCTGATTACGATTCCGGCAGGAGCCAGAAATGCAAAGCTGGAGCCAAGGTAAGCCGGCGCTTTTCCTTTTGTAAGTGCAATGAATAAAAGTGTACCGACACCATTCATAAAGAGAACGACTGCGGGATTGATTCCAAAAATAAAAGGAACCAGGACAGTGGCGCCGAACATGGCAAACATATGCTGGATACTTAGGGGAATCAAAAGCTTTGCCGGGACTTTGTCTTCTACTTGAATAATTTTTCTTTGTTCCATTTTTCCTCCTCAAAAAGTAAAATAATAAATTGCATTCCAACTTATTTTATCATATTCCTTGCTTCGATGGAAGAAAAAATTTAGCATTCATTTATAAAAAAAGCAAGAATTCTAAAATGGAGAACAAGATATAGGTGGAAAAAGTGACAAATGAAATATATAATAAAGACATCAATATATGTGATGAAATCAAAATGGAGGAAGAAAAATGGAGAAAAAAAGAGGACGTGTAACCATTCCTACAGATTTGAATGTAATTCCTCAGACACTTGAGATTCTGGAGAAATGGGGAGCAGATGCAGTGCGTGACTGCGACGGAACAGAGTTTCCGGCAGAGCTTAAGGAAGTGGATGCGAAGGTTTATGCGACTTATTACACAACAAGAAAAGATAATGAGTGGGCAAAGGCACACCCGGAAGAAATCCAGCAGATGTACATTATGACAGATTTCTACAGCGCAGTGTCCGATAAGCTTTCCATTCACTTAATGGATCATATTTATCCTGCCATGTTAAAAGTAAATACACGGGATGATAAAAAGCGCTGGTGGGAGGTTATGGACCGTACAACAGGCGAGCCTGTTCCGACAGACAAATGGAGTTATGACGAGGAAAGCGGAAATGTGATCATTGATGCCGTTCCTTTCCATGATTATACAGTAAGCTTCCTTGCTTACATTATGTGGGATCCGGTTCATATGTACAACGCAGTTGTAAATGACTGGAAAGATGTAGAGCCGCAGATGACTTTTGACGTGCGTCAGCCGCTTACAAGAGAGTTTTCTCTGAAAAGACTGCGCCGTTTCCTGGAAACACACCCATATGTAGATGTAGTACGTTTCACTACATTCTTCCATCAGTTTACCCTGATCTTCGATGAGCTTGCAAGGGAAAAATACGTAGACTGGTATGGATATTCCGCATCTGTAAGCCCATATATCCTGGAGCAGTTTGAGAAAGAAGTGGGTTATAAATTCCGTCCGGAGTTTATTATCGACCAGGGATATATGAATAATACGTACCGTATTCCTTCCAAGGAATTCCGTGATTTCCAGGCGTTCCAGAGAAGAGAAGTTGCAAAACTTGCCAAAGAGATGGTAGACATTGTACATGAGTTTGGAAAAGAAGCCATGATGTTCCTTGGGGATCACTGGATTGGAATGGAACCATTTATGGATGAGTTCGCATCTATCGGAATTGATGCAGTAGTAGGAAGTGTTGGAAACGGTGCAACCCTTCGTCTGATCAGCGATATTAAAAATGTAAACTATACAGAGGGACGTTTTCTTCCATACTTCTTCCCGGATACTTTTCATGAGGGCGGCGATCCTGTAAAAGAAGCAAAAGTAAACTGGGTAACAGCAAGAAGAGCGATTCTTCGAAGCCCGATTCAGAGAATCGGATACGGCGGATACTTAAAACTTGCTCTTGATTTCCCGGAATTTGTGGAATACATTGAGAGCGTATGTGATGAATTCCGTACACTTTATGACAATATTACAGGAACAACTCCTTACTGCGTAGAGCGCGTGGCTGTATTAAACTGCTGGGGCAAAATGCGTGCATGGGGAAATCATATGGTACACCATGCAATTTATTACAAACAGAATTATTCCTATGCAGGAATTATTGAAGCATTAAGCGGCGCTCCTTTTGATGTAAAATTCATAAGCTTTGAAGATATTCTGGAAAATCCGGACATCTTAAAAGACATTGATGTTATCATCAATGTAGGAGATGCAGATACAGCTTATGGCGGCGGAGAATACTGGACAAACGAAAAGATTGTTACAGCAGTAAAGGAATTTGTTTACAATGGTGGTGGATTTATCGGTGTAGGCGAGCCGACAGCACATCAGTGGCAGGGACGTTTCTTCCAGCTTTCCGATATTCTTGGTGTGGAAGAAGAACATGGATTTAACCTGAACAGAGATAAATACAACTGGGAAGAGCACAAAGAACACTTTATTCTTTCTGACTGCACAAAGGATGTAGATTTCGGAGAAGGAAAGAAGAATATTTTTGCACTTCCGGAGACAGAAATCCTCATTCAGAGAGAGCAGGAAGTACAGATGGCAGTAAAAGAGTTTGGAAAAGGCCGCGGCGTTTATATCAGTGGTCTGCCGTACAGCTTTGAAAACAGCCGTATTCTTTACCGTGCGATTCTCTGGTCTGCAGGAGATGATGAAAAGCTGAATCAGTGGTTCTCCACAAACTTCAACGTAGAAGTTCACGCATATGTGAAAAACGGAAAATACTGTGTTGTAAATAATACTTACGAGCCACAGGATACAACTGTTTACCGCGGAGATGGAAGCAGTTTTGACCTTCATATGGAAGCAAATGAAATCAAGTGGTATGAAATCTAAAAAGTAAATATTTTATAAGGAATCCCTCCGGAAATGTTGTATAATGTTTCAGGGGGGATTTTTTGGTTAGGAGAATGTTACATGATTATTTTAATTACAGGAGCTTCCCACACAGGGAAAATAGACAAAATCTTATAGTGGAGGGGTGTTATATTCCTTTTAACTGGAAGGAAGATTTTGAGGAAACATATCTTCAAGAGATAAAATATTATTGTCTGATATTAAGTGAAAACTATATCGAACAGCATTTTGAAATAAGGCTACCGCAATCCCACTGACTTTAGACGGTGGGTTAAGGTAGCCCAAAGTAAAAAATTGTTATATACTTACGTCATGGGAACATGGAAATCAAAAAATAGACACAAATATCTATTACAGTATCATATTATATTCGTCTGCAAATATAGAAAGAAATTACTGATTTCAAAGCAAATATCAGATGATATAAAGCAGTTTTCTTATGAGATATGTCAAAGGCACAAAGTTATCATCAGATATATGGAAACGGATAAAGACCATATTCATTACATGATAGAAACAAAACCTACAATGTCAGTGAGTCAAATCGTAAATTTAATGAAAAGCTATACGACATACCATATATGGGAAAGATATTCAAATTATTTGCGAAAACAGTTTTGGAAAGAGCATATATTTTGGACAGATGGCTATTTTGCTTGCAGCGTAGGGAATGTTTCAGAAGAAATGTTAAAGAAATATATAGAAAATCAAGGTTAAAAAGGTGATGATAACAAATGTTAAAAGCATATAAATACAGAATATATCCGAATAAAGAACAGGAAATTCAGATTGCCAAAACATTTGGATGTTGCCGTTTTGTATATAATCAGACACTTACATATAAAAAAGATACATATGAGCAGGAAAAGAAATCTGTCAGCAAAACGGATTGTAATAATTACTGTAACAGAGAATTAAAGAGAACGTATGAGTGGTTAAAAGAAGCAGATAAATTTGCCCTGACAAATGCGATATATAACATGGACGCCGCATATCAAAAGTTTTTCAAAGAACATGCCGGATATCCAAAGTTCAAAAGTAAACATGATAACCACAAATCCTATACAACAAATTTTACGAATGGAAACATAGCAGTGGATTTTAAGAATGGAAAGGTAAAACTGCCGAAATTAAAAGGAGTGAAGGCAAAAGTGCATAGGGATTTCAGCGGTCAGATAAAATCTGCCACTGTATCGCAAGTGCCAAGTGGAAAATATTATGTATCTGTTTTAGTAGAAACAGAGCATGAAGAAATGCCGCACACAAAACAGAATATTGGATTAGATTTAGGGATAAAGGATTTGTGCATCACGTCAGATGAAAGAAAATACGAAAATCCGAAGACGATTAAGAAATATGAGCGAAAGTTGGCAAGGTTACAGAGACAATTATCGCATAAAAAGAAAGGAAGCCGTAATTATTGTAAAAAGAAAAAACAAATAGCATTATTTTATGAGAAAATCACAAATACCAGAAAGGATTATCTGCATAAGATTTCCCATGAGATTATCAACGAAAACCAAGTGATAGTTTCGGAAAACCTACAGGTAAAAAATATGGTAAAAAATCATCATCTGGCAAAATCAATAATAGATGCGTCATGGTATGAGCTTACAAGGCAGCTAGAGTATAAGGCAAAGTGGAATGGGCGGAAATATATCAAAGTAGATACATTCTATGCCAGTAGTCAGTTATGTTCTGGTTGTGGGTATCAAAATACAGATACAAAGGATTTGTCAGTAAGAGAATGGATCTGTCCTGCATGTGGAGAAAAACATGATAGAGATATAAATGCTGCAAAAAATATATTGGCAGAGGGATTAAGACAAATAGCATAATAAGAAATAATGTATAGGGCAGGGACTGCCCAAATTAACGCCTGTGGAGATAGTAGGGCGAACGACGTTCAGTGAACGTCGGCTTTGAGCCGACCGAAGCGGAGCGGAGACACGAGGTCTATGAAGCAGGAAGCCCATTGGCTTTAGACAATGGGTAGTTCACGATATAAAAAATCATGCCTGCGATATTGAAAAACGTCTTGACGATACATGGTGTACAAAGGAGCTGGTTCTTTCAGAAAACACATATTATCTTCAGATGTGCAGGAAATATCAGTGTGATTATATTTTTATTGACAAAGAATATAAGACAGAAATAGAAGAAAAAATAAATGAAAATCAGAAAGACGAGGCAGAAAATGAATAAGAAAAACGCAAATAGTTCTCTCTATTTTTTAGTGGGAATTTTACTTCTGTTCAGCGGAATGATGGGACAGAATACGACATTTTACGTGCTGGCATTTGTTTTTATTATTCTCGGATTTGTGAAGAGAAAGAAGTAAATGGTGGCAGAAAACTATGGAAATATTAAAATTAATTAAGAGAGCATTCCACAGTGGTATATTGTGTTGGAAAATAATGAGATTATTGCAGGCGTTGGCGTGATAGAAAACGATTTTCACGAAAGAAGAGATTTAACACCGAATGTATGCGCCTTATATGTGGAGGAAAAATACCGCTGCAGAGGAATTGCAGGGAAATTACTGGAACTGGTGAGAGATGACATGGAAAACAAAGGAATCTCTCCTCTTTATCTTATAACAGAACATACGTCATTTTATGAAAGATATGGATGGGAGTTTTTGTGTATGGTAAAGGAAGAAGACAGCGACAATATGATAAGAATGTATGTGCATCAATAAAATAGCGGGAGAAATAAAAATGGAAAATAAAGAGAAAAAATCCAGGATAGTCCATGACGTTGAGGCTGTAATTACAAGTTATAATCAGGGAGTTATGATTCAGGAAGCTGTTCAGTCCTTATGTCGGCAGACTGCGCTTCCTGCAAGGATTATTATTGTAGATGACGGTTCTGTGGAAGAAGAATCTGTCCGGATTTTGGAAAAACTGGAGAAGAATATGGAACTTCCCATTCCTGTTGTGATACATTGGCAGGAAAACAGAGGAGTGTCCGCTGCAAGAAATACAGGAATAGGTATGACACAAACGCCGCTGGTACTGATACTTGACGGGGATGACAGAATTGCGCCTCAGTATATTGAGGAAGTAAGCCGGACATTGCGCGAAGATAAGTCAGTAATAGCTGCATCTTCCAGAATAAAAACCTTTGGAGTGCTTGAGGCAGAAGTATGCCCGCAGGGTGGGGGTATCACATCATTTTTATCCCGTAATAATTGTCCTGCAATTCATATTTTGCGGCGTGAAATATGGGAGAAATGTGGCGGATATGATGAAACAATGCGCAGCGGATTCGAAGACTGGGAATATTTTTTAAGTATGCTGGAAACAGATCAGAATGCGCATATTAAAATTGTGGAGAAATCCCTGATTGAGTATCGCACAATGCCAGCTTCCTCCAATATAAAAAGTATGCAGAAGCGTCTTGAACTTATGAAATATATAATTGAAAAGCACAGAAGAAGCTATGAAAAGTATGTTTTAGAGGCAATAATTGGATTGGAAGAAATATCTATATCAAGACTTTACGGCTGGGAAAATGAAATGCTTCAGCAAAAAAAGGAGGGACAGAATCTGAGTGGACTTTCAAAAAAGTTTATGAAAAATCCAACTTATGGAGATGGGGGGATGGCAGCGGCTGTCCGCATTGCATCTTATGAAAATTCAGAAAATCAGTCAGTATAAATCGGAGGAAAACATATGGAATCTGGATTTGGGGATAGATTAATATTTTAAACAAAGAGAGGAATTGAATGAAATCAAAAACAATGCGCGCTATTTTACATGCGCTTTCATATAGCAATCTTGAGGTGGAATCTGCAAGGCGTCTGGCAGATTTAAAACGCCTTGATCCTATGCGCATATTTCGCAGGAAATTAGATGTAAAAATATATAATGAAGATTATGAAGTGCCGGTTCGTCTGTATTTTCCAAATGAGCAGGCAATGGAAAAAGGAATAAATAAAGGACACTCTTATGCAGTGCTTCTGTTTTTTCACGGCGGCGGCTGGGTGACGGACAGTGTGGAAAATTATGATCGGGTATGTAGTCAGATGGCGCAGTCTACAGGACAGATTGTAGTATCTGTGGAATACCGCCTCGCCCCGGAATACCCTTTTCCAACAGGACTTATGGACTGTTATACAGCTGCAAAAGCCCTGTATACCAACCGGTTTATATTAAATACAGAACCGGAAAAAATCACTATTGTGGGAGACAGCGCAGGAGGGAATCTTGCAGCGGCAGTTTCTCTTATGGCAAGAGATAAAGGAGAATTTATGCCGGACAGACAGATATTGATTTACCCTGCATTAAATAACTGTTATACAGAAGAATCACCGTATCGTTCTGTAAAAGAGAATGGGGAAGATTATCTTCTTACAGCAGTAAAAATGGAAAATTATATATCATTATATCAACGAAGTCCGGAAGACAGAGATAACCCGTATTTCTCTCCTCTTCAGGAAAAAAATCTAAAAGATCTTCCGGATACGCTTATTCTGACAGCGGAATTTGATCCTTTAAGAGATGAAGGGGAGGAGTACGCAAGGAGACTCCAAGAAGCGGGGAACAACGTAGAACTTCATCGCATTCCGGGGGCGCTTCATGGATTTTTCGCTCTTGGAATCAAACTTTTTCACGTGCAGGAAAGCTTTGATATTATGAATAAATTTCTTAGAAGGGAGATAGAGACTTGTTAGAGTTTGGATATTCACGTTGGAGAAAACTTGACAATGCAGCCCTTGTTTTTCCAGCTGTTACAGGAAAAAATGATACGAGAGTATTTCGAGTATACTGCCGGCTGAAAGAAACAGTAGAGCCGGAGATTCTTCAAAAAGCGCTTGATATTACAATGGAAAAATATCCGTTGTATCAGGCGGTTCTCCGAAAGGGACTTTTCTGGTATTACCTGGAAAGACGAGACATACAGCCGCTTGTAAAACCAGAGACAGAACCTCCCTGCAGTGATTTGTATGTACCGGATCAGAAATCACTGTTGTTTCAGGTGACTTACTATAAAGACAGAATTCAATTTGAGGTATTTCATGCGTTGACAGACGGAACAGGTTCCATGCATTTTATTCAGGAACTTGTGAAACAGTATCTTATGCTGGCACATCCAAAAGCGCAGCTTCCTGATTTTTCTACAGGAGAAGAGAGTACAGGAAAGGAACAGGAGGAAGACAGTTTTTCCCAGTATTATCAGACGGAGCTTCCTAAAAATAAAGAAAAAAAGAAAGCGGCAGCACAGTTAAAAGGAGAGAAACTTCCACAAGATGAAATGCACATTATGGAGGTGATTCTTTCCGTAAAAGAAACTTTAAAAACAGCCAGAGCAAATGGCGTTACGATTACAGTTTTGCTGGCATCCGCTCTTCTTTGGGCAATCCACGAAGAGATTCCTGCGAGCCGTTTAAAACGTCCGGTCACCCTTATGGTGCCTGTAAATCTTCGCAATTATTTTGATTCCAAATCAATGGCAAATTTTTTCGGCTGGATTGAGGTGGGATATGTTTTTAAGGAAAATACAACCTTCGATGAGGTAATGGCCCATGTAAAGAAAGAGTTTGAAAGAGAGTTGATGAAAGAGAGGATTGCCGTACATATGAATGACTATGTAAGACTGGAAAAAAATCCTCTGATCAGGGCAATTCCTCTCGAAGTGAAAAAGTTTGGAATGATGGCAGGGGCGAAATACGGTGCAAGGAGCATCACAGGTATTTATTCCAATGTGGGAATATTTAAGTTTCCTGAAGAGTATGGGGATTATATCCAGTATTTCGGTTTTCTGGCAAGCACATATTCTATGCAGCTCTGTTCCTGTTCTTATAAAGATAATCTTGTGCTCGGTTTTACTTCAAAAATTCCGGGAGACAGTATTCAGAGAAATTTCCTGAAGATTTTAAAAGAAAAAGGACTTTCTTATGAAGAGGTGGAGAGCGATTTTCCGGGTTACAAGAAAGAAAAAACAAATGTGCCGGCAAAAGTTTTTCAGACATTTACGTTTCTTTGTATTGCGGCCGTCATTATATCTACAATGGTAAATTATATGGTTTCTGGCAATTTTACGTGGTGCTGGGCAGCAGGAGCGGCAAGTTTGAGTGCGTGGCTACTCGTTTCTGTGGCGTATAGAAAACGGAGAAACATTTTGAAAAATGCGATGTGGCAGCTTCTTCTTGTGACTGTTCTGGGGATTTTTTGGGACATCTTTACCGGCTGGCATAACTGGTCTTTGAACTTTCTTTTTCCGGGAGCATGTCTGACTGTTTTGTGCTCTATGCCGGCAGTTTCCAGGATTCAGAGACTTGAGGTGTCAGAGTATTTATTTTATCTTATACAGGCGTGTGCTGCAGGCTGCATCCCATTAATACTTGTTGCTCTTCATTTTGTAACGAAACCGTATTTGTCAATTCTCTGTTCCGGAATCAGTATTTTGATTCTTTTGGGGATGTTTATATTTCAGAGAAAAAATACATTCAGAGAATTCCATAAAAAATTCCGTATGTAGGAACGTCTTTTCATGAAAAAAACAAGTGTATTTTCAGCAAAGACGTTTTGATAAAATCTAAGATTTTTGTAGATTCATCTAAGAAAATCGTATGTACTTTGCCTAAAAGTGTTGCTATAATACACAACAGTTTTGTGGAAATTTGCAATACGGAAGCGCCTTTCAGGCTCACGTGATTCCGGCAGATCCACAGAGTCGTAGCCAGACCGGGAAAGGAGGCAGGACGTCAGGTAAGGCAAATGAGTGTAAAGAGCCTGAGATGGAGGATCGAATGAAAAAGTTTTATAAAAAGGGTATAGGAGTTGCATTGGCAGTAACTATGGCGTCATCAAGCATGGTAGCTTATGCAGCAGAAGCGACAAAGGATGGTTCCGGAGCAGCAGGGCTTTCAGCAGAAGCAGCGCCGGAAGAAAAAGAAGTAGACGGAAGCCAGTTTGCAGGCGAGGAATGGTATGACCAGAGAGCTACTTTCCAGGTAAACCGTGAAGACGCACATACAAGCTTTGTATCTTTTGGAAATGTGGAAGATGCAAGAGTGCGTGATAAGGAGAAATCACCTTCTTATCAGCTTTTAAACGGAGAATGGAAATTTGAACTTGCAGACAATCCGGAAGGAAGAAATACAGAGTTTTATAAAAACGAGTATGATGTAAGCGGCTGGGACGACATTACAGTTCCTTCCAACTGGCAGACAGAGGGCTACGACCATCCAAAATACACGGATACAAGACTTCCGTGGGAAGGCGTAGAGACACCGGAGCTTGGGGTTGCACCTGTAAAATATAATCCGGTAGGTTCTTACAGAAGAGACTTTACAACGCCTGCGGAATGGGACGGAAAAGAAATTTTTGTATCCTTCCAGGGTGTGGAATCTGCCTTTTATCTTTGGGTAAATGGTCAGTATGTAGGCTACAGCGAAGACAGCTACACACCATCAGAATTTGACATCAGCCCGTACCTGAATGCACCGGGAGAGCAGAATAATATTTCTGTACAGGTATATCGCTGGTCTGACGGAAGTTACCTTGAAGACCAGGATTTTATCCGATTAAGTGGTATTTTCAGAGATGTATTTTTATTCTGCAAAGACAAAAATGCTTCTATTTTTGACTTTAACTACACAACAGATCTGGATGAAGAATATAACAATGCAGTTCTTAATGTAGAGACAACACTTCGCCGTTATGACGAAGAAGGAAATGCAGAAGGATACACAGTAGACGCCACACTTTTTGATGCAGAGGGCAATGAAGTATTTACACAGTCCATGACACCTGCTTTTGAGGGAAAAGAAGCAGCGGCACAGATTTCTGTAGATGTGGAAGCGCCAAAGAAATGGTCTGCTGAAGAGCCAAACCTGTATCAGCTTGTTCTGGCGTTAAAAGATGCAGAGGGCAATATTGTAGAGACAGCCGGATGTAATGTTGGTTTCCGCGAAGTTGAAATCATTAATAAAGGAACTACAGAATCACAGATTACGATTAACGGACAGCCAATTATGTTCAAGGGCGTAAACCGCCATGAAACATCAGGAGAGACAGGACGTCATATTACAGAAGAAAGCATGATTGAAGATATTAAACTGATGAAACAGTATAATATCAATGCAGTCCGCAACTCTCATTATCCAAATGAAGCAAGATGGTATGAGCTTTGTGATGAATATGGACTCTATATGATTGATGAAGCAAATATCGAATCTCACGGTGTAAATGATTACCTTCCACAGAGTGATCCGGAATGGATTCTTGCATGTAAGGATCGTATGACAAGCACAATTGAGAGAAGTAAGGTACATCCTTCTATTCTCTTATGGTCTCTTGGAAACGAATCTTATAATGGAGATACATGGGCGGAACTTGGAAAACTCTGTAAAGAACTTGATCCGACAAGACTTGTTCATTATGAAGGTCACAGAGATATTCCGGAAGTTGACGTATGGTCCAGAATGTACCGTCGTGTAAACAAGCCGGATGAAATGGACAAATACTCCAATCCTCTTGTATGGTGGGGAAATTATGGAACAAAACCGGCATTCCAGTGTGAGTATGCACACGCAATGGGAAATGGTATCGGAAACCTGAAAGAGTACTGGGATGTATACGAAAAATACCCGAACCTTCAGGGTGGATTTATCTGGGACTGGGTAGATCAGACCGTTTATATGGACACACCAACTGACAAGATTCTTACAAATGATGGAAAGAATATAGAAGTCCGCCTGAAAGGTGAATTGTCTGAAGAAGGCAAAGACGGAAAGGCAATGGACGGATATGCACAGTGCTATAATGACAAGGCGCTGAACTTCAGAGGAAATAATTCCTTTACTCTGGAAGCATGGGTAAAACCGGAAGCAACAGAAGAAACATCTCCAATTATTACAAAAGGTAATGATGAGTGGATGTGCACAGAGTCTTACGGTCTTCAGAGAAAAGTTGTTTTTGATGATGAGACAGGCGAGAAGACAGAAGACTATATTGAATGCTATATTTATAATAAAAGCTGGGATGACGAAAACGGCGTTTACCAGAAGGTTTCCGCATCTGTTCCAACACCGGAAAACTGGGCAGATAACTGGCATCATGTAGCCGGTACATATGATGGAACAACTCTGAAACTCTACATTGATGATGAAGAGGTTGCTTCTGTAGAAGATACAACCGGTATTGCAGGCGGCGGAAACGCAGTGGGAATTGGTGCAGACATTACATATGATGCACAGAACCCGAATGTTCCGGCTAACTTCAAAGGTTTAATCGACAGCGTACGTATTTACAAAACTGCACTTTCAGCAGATGAATTAAAGAATGCAGAAAGAGAAGCAGATGATAATACGGTTGTATGGCTTGACTTTGAAGAGACAACAGATAAGACATACGCAAGAGAACAGTACAACAGCTTCGGCGGTGACTGGGAAGATATTCCGGAAGGAAATCCGAACAATAAAAACTTCTGTGCAAACGGACTTGTATCTGCTGACAGAACTGTACAGCCTGAACTGATTGAAGTTAAGAAATTGTATCAGAACATCGGAATGGAAAATGAAGACGTTCGTAACGGAAAAGTAAAGGTTGAAAATAAATATCTCTTTACAAATCTGAACGCATTCAAGGGAACATGGGAACTGATTGAAGATGGAAAACCAATCCAGAGCGGTGAATTTACAGATGACGAGCTGAATATTGCTCCTCTTACAGAAGGCGTTCTGAATATTCCATTTACACAGCCTGAATTAAAAGCCGGTTCTGAGTATTTTGTAAACATCAGCTTTAGCCTTAAGGGAGATACTTCCTGGGCAGCAGCAGGACACGAAGTGGCAAAAGAGCAGCTTGCGCTTCTTTACGAAGTTCCATCTGTAGAGCCTGTAGATGCGACATCTATCCCTGCAGTTTCTGTAGAAGATCAGGAAGAAGCAACTCTTGTAAAAGGCGATGGATTTGAACTGAACTTTAATAAGAAGAAAGGAACAATTGATTCCTTTACATACCAGGGTGTAGAGCTTCTGGAAAACGGACCAACACCAAACTTCTGGAGAGCGCCTACAGACAGCGACCTTGGATACTATTCAGCGAACGTTCTGGCTGACTGGAGATATGCAGGATCAGGAAGAAGTGTTACAGAAGTAACTGTAGATACAGAAAGTGAAAACAAAGTTGTATTTACAGTAAACGCAAAACTGCCGACAAGCGTAAAATCTGACTGGCAGCAGGTTTATACTGTATACGGTACAGGCGATGTGGAAATTACAAGTACACTGAAACCGGGAAGTGCAGATCTTCCAATGATTCCTGAGGTAGGTAACCTTCTTGTTCTTCCAAAAGAGTTCCATAATGTAACATGGTACGGAAGAGGACCGGAAGAAAACTACATTGACAGAAAAACAGGATACAATGTGGGATTATATCAGAGTACAGTAGAAGACTTCTTTGTGGATTACATTAAACCGCAGGAAACAGGAAACCGTACAGATGTAAGATGGGTAAGTATGACAAATGACGACGGTATCGGACTCCTTGCAAAAGCATCCGCTCCGATGGAATTTAACGCACTTGCTTATACACCGGAAGAACTGACAAATAATCTTCATTCTTATATGCTTCCGGAAAGCAACCGTGTAATCTGGAGACTGAATCACAAGCAGATGGGTCTTGGAGGAGATAACTCTTGGGGAGCTAGACCGCTTGATAACTACCAGATTCCGGCTGGTGAAACATATGAGTACACCTATACACTGAAACCAATTTCTACAAGTGATGTAGATGCGTCCATGGCAGAATCTAAAGTGGTAATGCCTGAATAAAGAATAAAACTATAAAAGGAGCCGTCCGGCGGACAGAAAAACTGTCTTCCGGGCGGCTTCATTTTATTCTTTTAATATAACACTTGACAAATACTTTGAATATGATATACTTTGAAAGTCAAAATATTTTAAATCAAAAATAAAGGCGAGGATTATGATAGGAAGAATTTGCGGAACGGGTTCCTGCCTTCCGAGGACTGTATGGACGAACGAGAAGCTGGAAGAGCTTGTGGATACAAGTGGACAGTGGATTGAGGAGAGGACAGGAATCTGTGAGAGGCATATTGCAGAGGAAGAGGAGACGACGGCATATTTGGCTTCTGAGGCGGCGAAAGAGGCGGTTTTGGACAGCGGGTTGAAGGCACAGGACATAGATTTGATTCTTGTGGCGACCATTTCGCCGGGAAGAGTGATGCCGGGAGTTGCCTGTGAGGTACAGAAAAATATCGGAGCCTCAAATGCCACCTGTTTTGACTTAAATGCTGCCTGTACCGGTTTCCTGTTTGCGCTTAATACAGCGCAGGCATATATTGCACAGGGGATTTATAAAAATGCTCTTGTGATTGGGGCAGAAAATCTTTCCAATCTTACCAACTGGAAGGACAGAGGAACCTGTATTCTCTTTGGAGACGGAGCAGGAGCCGTTGTAGTAAAAGGCGAAACAGAAGGATTGTATGAGCAGGTGACGCACTCTATCGGGGAAAAAGGAGAAGTCCTCACTCTCACAGATAGAAATCAGAAGAAATACGAAGCTTCCCCGAATGCGCCGGAAACGTATATGCAGATGGACGGCAAAGCTGTTTTCCAGTTTGCGATAACGAAGGTTCCGGAGGCAGTGAGAGAAGTTCTGGAAAAGGCAGGGATTAAGAAGGAAGAGGTTTCTTTTTATATTCTTCATCAGGCGAATGAGAGGATTATTCTTTCCGCAGCAAAAAGGCTGGGAGAAAGTATGGAAAAGTTCCCTGTAAACATGAAAAAATATGGAAATACCTCATCAGCAAGCATCCCGATCTTGCTTGATGAGTTAAATAAAAAAGGCGCTTTCAAACGAGGAGAGAACATCGTTCTTTCCGGATTTGGGGCGGGTCTTTCCTACGGGGCAAGTATATTAAAATGGTAAAAGGAGAATGGATATGTTAGAAAGAATTAAGGAAATCGCAGCAGAGGCACTTGGAGCAGATGTAGATACAATGACAGCAGAGACATCTTTTAAAGAAGATTTAGGTGCTGACTCATTAGACCTTTTTGAGATGGTAATGACTCTTGAGGAAGAGTTTAATGTAGAGATTCCATCAGAGGATTTAGAACAGATTCAGACTATCGGAGATGTAGAAAGCTACATTCAGAAGCTTCAGTAACAGGAGGAAAACTCATGAAAACAGAAGTAACAGAATTACTTGGAATTGAATATCCCATTATCCAGGGCGGTATGGCATGGGTGGCAGAATATCATCTGGCGGCAGCTGTATCCGAAGCAGGAGGATTTGGACTGATTGGCGCAGCCAGTGCTCCGGCAGAATGGGTAAGAGAGCAGATTCGGGAAGTAAAAAAGAGAACAGAGAAACCTTTTGGCGTAAACATTATGTTGATGAGTCCATATGCAGATGAAGTTGCTAAAGTTGTTGCGGAAGAAGGAGTAAAGGCTGTTACAACAGGAGCAGGAAATCCTGAAAAGTATATGGGAATGTGGAAGGAAGCCGGAATAAAGGTGATTCCTGTTGTTGCTTCTGTAGCTCTTGCAAAAAGAATGGAGCGGTGTGGTGCTGACGCTGTGATTGCAGAAGGAACAGAAGCAGGAGGACATATTGGAGAAACGACAACAATGGTTCTTGTTCCACAGGTGGCGGACGCCGTAAACATTCCAGTCATTGCAGCAGGAGGAATTGCTGACGGAAGAGGCATGGCGGCAGCCTTCATGCTCGGTGCAAAAGGCGTGCAGCTGGGGACGAGATTTATTGCAACAGAGGAGTGCTGGGCACATGAAAACTATAAAGATCTTGTGTTAAAAGCACGGGATATTGATACAAAGGTAACTGGAAGAAGTACAGGACACCCTGTGCGCGCCCTTCGCAATCAGATGACAAAACAATATCTGGAAATGGAAGAAAAAGGCGCTTCTTTTGAGGAACTTGAGCTTCTCACCCTGGGCGGTTTACGAAAAGCTGTAGTAGACGGCGATGTAAAAACAGGAAGTGTTATGGCAGGTCAGAGTGCAGGACTTGTAAAAGAGAAATGTACCTGTAGAGAAGTGATAGAAAGTCTTGTAAAAGAGACAGAAAATCTTTTTAAAGGAGCTGCTTTTTATGAGTAAAATTGCATTTGTATTTCCGGGGCAGGGCGCGCAGAAACCAGGTATGGGAAAAGATTTTTACGATTCTTTTGACATTGCAGAACAGATATTTGAGGACGCGTCTAACTGGCTTTCTCTTGATATGAAAGCGCTTTGTTTTGAAGAAAATGAGAAGCTGGATCTGACGGAATACACACAGGCTGCCCTTGTAACTACAAGCCTTGCAATGGCGCATGCAGTAAGAGAAAAGGGTCTTATGCCTGATGTGACGGCAGGGTTAAGCCTTGGAGAATACTGTGCCATAGAGATGGCAGGAGGTATGTCCTTAAAAAGCGCAGTCTGTACTGTGAGGGAGAGAGGAATCCTGATGGAACATGCAGTTCCGGCAGGGAAAGGCAGCATGGCTGCTGTTCTCGGAATGAAGGCGGAAGATATAGAAAGCACCATTTCTTCTGTGGACGGAGTGGAGATTGCAAACTATAACTGTCCAGGACAGATAGTGATAACAGGAAAAAAAGAAGGAGTGAAGCGCGCGGCAGAGCTTTTAAAAGAGAACGGTGCAAAACGTGTGCTTCCTTTAAATGTAAGCGGTCCCTTCCACAGCTCCATGTTAAAAGAAGCAGGACAGGAGCTTGAAAAAATCCTGGAAGCCCAGGAGGTTTCTCCTTTAAAAATCCCATATGTGACAAACGTGACAGGAGATTTTGTCCATGAGGAAAGTGAGATAAAACCGCTTCTTTCCAGACAGATTTCCTCCCCTGTAAAGTGGCAGCAAAGCGTGGAAAATATGATTTTAAACGGAGTGGATACCTTTGTGGAAATTGGTCCGGGAAGAACGCTGAACGGATTTATCCGGAAGATTAACAGAGATGTTTCTGTCTACAGTATTCAGACGGTGGAAGATATGGAAAAGGTGATTCAGGCAGTAAAGGAGCAGAGTATATGACAGATAAAAAGGTTGCCGTGGTAACAGGCGCGTCAAGAGGAATCGGAAGAGCCGTTGCCATCGAACTTGGAAAGACAGGCGCATTTGTCGTAGTGAATTATAACGGTTCAGAGGATAAGGCAAATGAAGTAAAAAAAGAGATAGAAGCTCTTGGCGGAGAAGCCTGTACCTGGCAGTGTGATGTGTCTGATTTTGCGGCAGGAGAGACTTTTTTTAAGGAAATTATCAAGCAATACGGAAGAATCGATATTCTTGTAAATAATGCAGGAATCACAAGGGACGGTCTTCTTATGGGAATGAGCGAGGAAGATTTTTCAAGAGTGATTGATGTGAATTTAAAAGGCTGCTTTTATGGGATCCGACACGTGGCAAGACAGATGATCCGCCAGAGAAGCGGACGGATCATTAATCTGGCGTCTGTTGTGGGAGTGAGAGGAAACGCAGGGCAGGCGAATTACGCGGCTTCAAAAGCAGGTGTGATCGGTCTTACAAAATCAGCGGCAAAAGAGCTGGCATCAAGAGGAATTACCGTAAATGCCATTGCGCCGGGATTTATTAAAACAGATATGACGGATGCTCTTTCTGAAAAGGTAAAAAGCGGTATCAGGGAGGAAATCCCTATGAAAGAATTTGGAAATCCGGAAGATGTGGCAAAGGCAGTTTCTTTTCTTGCATCTGAGGGAGCCGGTTATATTACAGGTCAGGTTCTCTGCGTAGACGGCGGAATGGCAATGTGACAGGAGGAAATCAATGAAAAGAAGAGTTGTGGTAACTGGTCTTGGAGCAGTTACGCCGATTGGAAATAATGTAGAAGAATTCTGGGAAGGAATTAAGGCGGGAAAAGTGGGAATCGGGGAAATTACCCGGTTTGATACAACCGATTATAAGGTAAAGCTGGCAGCGGAGATAAAAGATTTTTCTCCGAAAGAACACATGGATTTTAAGGCTGCCAGAAGAATGGAACTGTTTTCCCAGTATGCAGTTGCAGCGGCTCTTGAGGCAGTAAAAAATGCAGAGCTTGATATGGAAAAAGAGGACGTTTTCCGGGTGGGCGTGTCTGTCGGTTCCGGAATCGGAAGCCTTCAGACAGTGGAAACTGCTCTGGAAAAAATAAAAGAAAAAGGTCCGTCAAGGACGGATCCTCTCATGGTGCCGAAGATGATTTCCAATATGGCAGCAGGAAATGTTTCTATTGCCGTGGGAGCGAGAGGAAAGTGTACCAGTGTGGTAACAGCCTGTGCAACAGGAACTCACTGCATTGGAGATGCCTTTCGTGCCATACAGTACGGGGACGCAGATGTGATGATCGCCGGAGGAACAGAAGCGGCGATCTGTCCTGTGGCAGTAGCCGGATTTACAGGTCTTACCGCGCTTACCACAAGCACAGACCCTCTTCACGCTTCCATTCCTTTTGATAAGGAAAGAAGCGGTTTTGTCATGGGAGAGGGAGCCGGTATCGTAGTTCTGGAAGAACTGTCACACGCACAGAAAAGGGGAGCGAAGATTCTTGCGGAAGTGGCAGGATACGGAGCTTCTGCTGACGCGTTTCACATTACTTCTCCTGCAGACGACGGAAGCGGCGCTGCAAGAGCCATGACAGATGCCATGAAAGAAGCCGGAGTAAAACCGGAGGAAGTGGATTATATTAACGCCCACGGAACCTCCACCCACCATAACGATTTATTTGAGACAAGAGCCATTAAGCTGGCGCTTGGAGATGCGGCAGAGAATGTGAAAATAAATTCCACAAAATCCATGACAGGACATCTTCTGGGAGCAGCCGGAGGAGTGGAGTTTATTGTATGTGTGAAATCCATTCTCGACGGTTTTGTTCATCAGACAATGGGTACAGAGGAATGTGAGGAGGAACTGGATTTAAACTATATGATCGGTTCTTCTGCATCTGTTCCCGTAAATGTGGCAATGAGCAATTCCCTTGGATTTGGTGGACATAACGGCACGCTTCTTGTAAAAAGATTTCAGGATTAAGGAGGAGCAGAAATGGAGCTTGACCATCTTTTAAAATTGATTCATCAGGTATCAGATTCTAATTTATCTGCCTTTCAGTATGAGGAAGGAAATATAAAAATATCCATGGAATGTGGAAAAGAGGTGCAGGTTGTCTCTGCTCCTGTGGAAAGAAAAGAAATACCGCTTCAGGAAAAAGAAGCTGGAGGAAATATAGTAAAAGCGCCCCTTGTAGGAACTTTTTATGCAGCACCGGGAGAGGAAGAAGCGCCTTTTGTACAGGTGGGAAGTAAAGTGGAAAAAGGTCAGATTCTTGCCATTGTAGAAGCCATGAAGCTGATGAACGAAATTGAAAGCGAGTTTTCCGGAGAGATCGCAGAGGTCTATGTGAAAAACGGAGAACCGGTAGAATATGGACAGCCTTTATTCCGTGTAATATAAGAAACAGGAAATGTGGAGGAACAAAAATGAAGCATTTGAATATAAAAGAAATCGAAGCAATCATACCGCATCGCCATCCTTTTCTTCTCATTGATTACATTGAGGATTATGAGCCGGGAGAGTTTGCTGTAGGCTATAAGTGTGTTACTTTTCGGGAAGATTTTTTTAAAGGCCATTTTCCTCAGGAACCGGTAATGCCGGGGGTTCTTATCATAGAAGCGCTTGCTCAGGCTGGAGCGGTTGCGATTCTTTCCAAAGAAGAGAATAAAGGAAAAGTAGCATACTTTGGAGGCATCGATAAGTGCCGTTTTAAGCATAAAGTAGTCCCTGGAGACAAGCTTCGCCTTGAGACGAGAATTATACGTCAGAAAGGTCCTGTAGGAGTGGGAGAGGCGATTGCCACAGTTGATGGAAAGATAGCGGCAAAGGCAGAGCTTACATTTATGATAGGGTGAAAGGGTTCTTATGATCAGAAAGTTATTAATTGCAAACAGGGGAGAAATTGCAGTGCGTGTAATCCGCGCCTGCAGAGAAATGGGAATTGCCTCCGTTGCTGTTTATTCAGAGGCAGATAAAGAAAGTCTTCATGTACAGCTTGCAGATGAGGCTGTGTGCATTGGTCCTGCGCCTTCTTCTAAAAGCTACCTGAATATGGAGAGGATCATAAGCGCCGCTCTTGTGACGGGGGCGGACGCCATTCACCCGGGCTTTGGATTTCTTTCGGAAAACGCAGCCTTTGCAGAGTGTTGTGAAAAATGCGGCATTACTTTTGTAGGGCCTCCGTCTTCTGTTATTCGTAGTATGGGAAATAAGCAGGAGGCAAGAAATACCATGATAAAAGCATCTGTTCCTGTTATTCCAGGTACAGAAACTTCTGTCTACGACGGGGAAACAGGCAAGAAATTTGCGGAGGAAATCGGCTATCCTGTTATGATAAAGGCGGCTCTCGGAGGCGGCGGAAAGGGAATGCGTACCGCTTTTTCTCCAGAGGAATTTTTAAGAGCTTTTCAGACAGCACAGAAAGAAGCAATTGCCTCTTTTGGTGACGGAACCATGTATATCGAACACTTTGTAGAGAATCCCCGCCATATTGAATTTCAGATTTTGGCAGATAAAGAAGGTAATGTAGTCCACCTTGGAGAGAGGGACTGTTCTGTACAGAGAAATCATCAGAAAATGATAGAAGAATCTCCGTCTCCGGCTGTTCCGAAAGAGCTTAGGGAGAAAATGGGAGAGGCTGCTGTGAGAGCTGCAAAAGCGGCACATTATGAAAATGCAGGCACAATCGAGTTTCTTTTGGAGAAAAATGGCAGCTTTTATTTTATGGAAATGAACACAAGAATCCAGGTGGAACACCCGGTAACAGAATGTGTAACAGGTCTTGATTTAATAAAAGAACAGATAAAAATCTCATCAGGAGAAAATCTTTCTGTAACTCAGGAGGATATAAAAATACAGGGACATGCCATTGAATGCAGGATTAATGCGGAGAATCCAAAGATGGGATTTCGTCCTTCTCCTGGAAAAATTTCAGAGCTTCATCTGCCGGGAGGCCAGGGGATCAGAGTAGACACGGATATTTACCCGGGCTGTATAGTTTCTCCTTATTACGACTCCATGCTTGCCAAGCTTATTGTACACGGAAAAGACAGACAAGAAGCTATTGCCAAAATGATAAGCGCTCTGGGTGAGGTATGGATTGAAGGTATTGATACAAATGTGGATTATCAGTTTGAAATTCTGCATCACCCGGATTATCAGAGCGGAGATTTTAACATTGAATTTCTCAATACCCATGTGATAGGGGGAGTAAATATAAATGAAATTTAAGCATATATTAAGGTGGAAATCAGGGGAAGAGACAGAAGAAAAACGACCGGAAGTTCCGGAAGGTCTTGTAAAAAAATGCAATGCTTGTAAGTCTGCCGTGTTTGTGGAAGAGGTAAAGAAAAACAGATATATCTGCCCGCACTGTGGAAATTATTTTCGTATCCATGCGTACCGAAGAGTGGAAATGCTTGTGGATCCCGGTACGTTCGAGGAGTGGGACACAGACATGGAAATCCAGAACCCTCTTCATTATAAAGGGTATGAAGACAAGATACGAAGCCTTCAGGAAAAGACAGGATTAAAAGAAGCAGTTGTCACAGGATACGGGGAAATTAAAGGGAATCCTTCTGTGATCACCGTATGTGACGGCAGATTTTTAATGGCGAGTATGGGCGAGGCAGTGGGAGAAAAAATTACAAGAGCAGTGGAGCGGGCAACAAAAATGCGTCTTCCTGTGATTATTTTTGCCTGCTCGGGGGGCGCCAGAATGCAGGAGGGAATGGTATCCCTTATGCAGATGGCAAAAACATCTGCGGCGCTGAAACGCCACAGCGATGCCGGTCTTTTATACATTTCTGTTTTGACAGATCCTACAACAGGAGGTGTGACTGCAAGTTTTGCGATGCTGGGAGATATTATTCTGGCAGAGCCGAATGCTTTAATAGGATTTGCAGGGCCAAGAGTAATCGAGCAGACAATAGGCCAGAAGCTTCCCAAAGGTTTTCAGAGAGCAGAATTTCTTCTGGAACATGGTTTTATAGATAAAATTGTGGAGCGGGAAAATCAGAGAGATTTTCTTGGAAAGGTTTTAAATCTACACAGGGAAAATCCGGGAAAAGTGTATTCTGGATCCGGAGATTTTCGCTGGGAAGAAGCATATCAAAAAGCCTTTGAAGGGGAGGAAAATCTGGAGAAAAAAGACGCCTGGGAGCACGTTCTTCTTGCGCGTGACAAGGCGCGTCCCACAGGAAACGACTATATTGAAAATCTGTTTGAGGACTTTACAGAGCTTCACGGAGACCGGTATTTCAGAGACGATCCTTCTGTTGTGGGGGGGATTGCGTCCTTTTACGGAGTTCCGGTGACAGTTCTTGTACAGGAAAAAGGAAAAAATACAAAGGACAGTATTTCCAGAAACTTTGGCATGGTTTCTCCGGAAGGATACCGGAAATCTCTTCGTCTTATGAAGCAGGCGGAAAAGTTTCACCGCCCTGTTATCTGCCTTGTAGATACGCCGGGAGCCTTCTGCGGCCTGGAAGCGGAGGAGCGTGGCCAGGGAGAAGCCATCGCCAGAAATTTATATGAAATGTCGGGGCTTAAAGTTCCCGTTCTCTCTGTTGTGATCGGAGAGGGAGGAAGCGGGGGAGCGCTCGCTTTTGCGGTGGCAGACGAGGTCTGGATGATGGAAAACTCCGTGTATTCCGTTCTCTCGCCGGAAGGTTTTGCTTCTATTATATGGAAGGACAGCAAAAAGGCAAAAGAGGCTGCTTCCGTCATGAAACTGACTGCAAAAGACCTGAAAAAACTTGGGATTGTAGAGCATGTGATAAAAGAAGAGGAGCCGCTTACCCGGGAAAACATGGGATTTGTATGCGAAAAGCTTTGTGAGGGAATCAAAGGATTTTTATTAAAATATACGAAATGCGAAACAGAAATGCTTCTGGAAGGAAGATACAAACGATTCCGCAGCATATAAGACGGGAAACTGGGACTGGAAATCATGGGGCAGACGTGGTACAATGTGCACGAATGAAGGTTGATAAAAGCTGGTAAATCGGAAAGGACAGGAGTAAAACATGGATAATCGGGAAGTGATCAATGACGTACTGGTTCATTTGTTTAATGAAATCCTGCAGCTTGAGGAAGAAGCAATTATTACAAGTGAGTATAAAGATATTTCCAATAATGATATGCACATTATCGAGGCGATCGGTCTTGGAGGAGGAAATATGTCCTCCATTGCCGCGAAGCTCCATATCACAGTCGGTTCGCTTACAACGTCTATGAACGGGCTTGTAAAAAAAGGCTACGCAGAGCGCAGCCGCAGTGAAAAAGACAGAAGAGTAGTATATATACACCTTACGGGGAAAGGGCGCAGGGCATTTCACCACCACGCCGAATTTCACCATAAGATGACAGACGCAGTTCTTGATTCCCTCTCAGAAGAGGAGCTGTCCGTTCTTGTAAAAGTCCTTGACAGTCTCTCTGCTTTTTTCAGAAAATACGGGGAATAATTTACTCGTCCCAGCCGTCTCTGAGACGTATGGTGACGGCGATATTTCGAACTACGTCGCCCTCTTCAAGGGCAATATCAGATTCATCAGAAATAGAGGGAAGATCCCAGTCTTCCTCCATAAGCTCTGCAGAAATCCAGTTGGAGGCAGCTTCATTTGCGTTGTCAACAGCCTCCTCCAGGGTATCTCCTTCTGCATAACAGCATTCTAAATCCGGAAAATGTGCTTTATATTTGCCGTTTTCTGTTTTGTGGAATACGGCAGGATAAATAAATCTCATACGAGTAACTCCTTTCTGTAACTTAACATTCAAACAAAAACAGTATATAATAATTTAATTGATACATCAAGGGGAGAGTTGAGGTTTACATATGATAACATTGGAACTGGAACATTTTGATCTGGAACAGATATGCGAATCGGGACAGTGCTTTCGCATGAAGTCCACAGGAGAAAACCGCTACAGCGTAGTGGCGGCAGACCAGTATCTTGAAATAGAACAACATGGAAAAATCGTAACCTTTTGCTGCAGCCAGGAGGTTTTTTTGTGTTTCTGGCTTTTTTATTTTGATCTGGACTGCGATTATCAGGAGTACATAGACAGGATCAATCCGAGAGACAAATACTTAAATGAAGCTGCGGAAAAAGGCAGTGGCATCCGGATCCTGCAGCAGGATTTGTGGGAGATGATCGTTTCTTTTCTCATTTCCCAGCAGAATAATATTGTGCGTATCCGCAAGTGCATTGAAAATATATGTGAGAGATACGGGGAGAAAAAAGTTTCTTTTGAGGGAAAGGAATACTATGCGTTTCCGACGCCGGAAAGGCTTTCGATGGCGTCTGAGGAAGAGCTTCGGGAGTGCAATCTCGGCTATCGTGCAAAGTATGTTCTGGAGACGGCAAAAGCGGTATCAGAGGGAAGAGTTTCGCTGGAAAAGATAGAAGATATGACTTACAGGAAGGCGAAGGCTGCACTTCTTGAATTGTATGGAGTAGGAGAAAAGGTGGCGGACTGTATCTGTCTTTTTGCCCTTCATCACACAGACGCTTTTCCTGTAGATACCCACATAAAGCAGGCGCTTGAAAAGCATTATAAAAGAGGTTTTCCAAACAGAAGATATAAGGGAATCCGGGGGATCCTGCAGCAGTATATCTTTTATTATGAGTTAAATGGAGCAGAATAATTGTGAGAATAAAAAATGAGGTCTGGATTCAGACCCCATTTTTTTTGCATATATCTTCCAGACAGCACTTATCGCAAAACGGTTTTGTGCGGGCTGTACAGATTTCTCTTCCGTGGTATACAAGACGGTGGCAGAAGTCGCTTCCCTCTTCCGGGGGAACAAGCTTCCAGAGTGCCATTTCCACTTTTTTCGGCTCTTTTATATTATCTACAAGACCGATACGGTTTGTGAGACGGATACAGTGCGTATCTGTCACGATTGCCGGTTTTTTGAACACGTCTCCCATGATCAGGTTTGCGCTTTTTCTTCCCACGCCGGGAAGTTTTAAAAGTGAGTCAAAATCTTCCGGGATTTTTCCGCCGAAATCATCGCGGAGCATTTTCATGCAGGCGCTTATATCACGGGCTTTGCTTCTTCCAAGACCGCAGGGTTTTACGATGGCTTCGATTTCTTCGGGAGCGGCTTCTGCAAGAGCTTCCACGCTCGGGTATTTTGCAAAGAGATCCTGGACTACAACATTTACGCGGGCATCTGTACACTGGGCGGCAAGGCGGACGCTTACAAGAAGCTTCCACGCCTGGTCGTAATCAAGTGTACAGTCCGCGTCAGGATACTCTTTTTTTAAACGGTCGATGACCTCTAAAGTACGCTGTTTTTTTGTCATAAGTGTTCCTTTCCATCAGTTTCTAAAGTTGCGGCTGATATGATGAAATGTAAAGTAAAATACGATTCCTTTTGCAATGGAGGAAATGGTGAGCGCCCACCAGATTCCGTTCAGTCCCATGCCGATAGAAGTGAGAAGAAGCGCAAGAGGAATGCGGGCAGCAGTCAGAACAATGGTGATGATGCTGGCTGTTTTTGTCTTTCCAAGACCGGAGATCGCGCCTACTGTCATAAGCTCCACGCACATAAACGGCTCGCTTAAACCGATGATGATCAGATAATCCTTTGCAATATCAATAACCTCCGGTTCGTGGAAGAAAAGCCCTGCGATCGGTACAGGGAAAAGTGCAAACGCAATGGCAATGAGAAGTCCCCACACAGAAATAACGCGAAAAGCAGTGGAGTATCCCTTTCTGATCCGATCGTGTTTTTTTGCTCCGTAATTCTGTCCCACAAAGGCGTTTAAGGCGGCTGCAAAACCGTCCGCCGTGTTCCAGGAAAGAGATTCGATCTGTCCTCCCACGCGCTGGGTAGCTACGGCTGCCGGACCAAAGTCGGACACCATTCTTGTAAGGATCATGGAAATTCCGGAATAAATCATGCCCTGGCAGGCAGTGGGAAAACCGATGCGGAAAATGGAATGGTAAAAATGCCCCGGCGCTTTTTTGAAAATATTCATATGGCGCATAACATTCCCGCTGCTTTTTTTGCGGAAAATTCCAAGAAGCATTACAAGCATAACAAGGAACTGGGCTGCAACTGTAGCAATGGCTGCGCCCGCAACCTCAAGTCTTGGAAATGGTCCGATGCCCAGGATCAGAAGCGGGTCGAGAACCATATTGAGGATAAGTCCCGCAAGGTTTGCCTTAAACGGCGTTCTGGAATCGCCCTGCGCAGTGTAAAGTCCTGTGAGGGTGAGCGTCATAAAAGAAAAAATAATCAGACCGCAGGTGATTTTCATGTACACGAGAGCGTCTGCGTACGTCTCGGCATCGTTTAAATTAAAAAATGAGATCAGCGGTTTTGTAAAGATCAGGCATACGGCTGCAAAGAGAATGCCGAATAAAACCGTAATCTGAATGGAAGCGGCGGCATAATTTTCTGCTTCTTTATGATTGCCTTTGCCACAGCTCTGGGCAACGTTTACCTGTCCGCCCATTCGTGCAAGGGAGACAAGCCCCTGAGAGAGCCAGACGTACATTCCGCCAACGCCAACGCCTGCAACTGCCTTTGCGCCGAGCGTGCCAATCCACGCCATATCTGTAAGATTGTAGGCTGTTCCAAGGAAAGAAGACGCCATGATAGGCAGGGCAAGCTCTGTTAAAGTCTTTAAAATAGGACCCGATGTCAGGTCCGGACGTTTTTCTCTGCTCATAATAAAAATCCTTTGTCATGTAACATTACGGCTTAAAATGCCGCTGAAACTATCTTAATATGCGGGAGAAGATTTGACAAGAGAGATTTTTAAAATAGGGGGACTTTTTATGCAAGCCCTTGTATTTACCCGCCCTCTATATTAAAATAAAGAACAGAATCAACGTGAAAGAGGAAAGATTGAAAATGAAAATACGTATGTATAATGTGGGATACGGGGACTGCTTCTGTCTCCGGGACCGGAAAGGAAGCCTTCTTGTAGATTTCGGCACGAGCAACAGCCGGATCGAGGGGCGTCCGAGAAAAGAAACTTTTGATGTGATCATTTCGGATCTTACCACTATCGAAAAGAAAAATCTCCTTCTTACCCACTTCCATCTTGACCATCTGTCCGGACTTTTATATATGATGAAACACAGGAGCAGCGCTTATGAATTTGGGAAGATTTATCTTCCCGATGTGTTTTCAGAAAAAGAAATGAGCCGGACGCTGACGCTTCTTCTGCTTGCAGACCTGGAAAAAGATTCCTTTCTTCCAAGCCGACAGGTAAGTCTTTTCGCACTGGTGGAAGCCCTTTGTCAGAAGCCGCAGAAGGTGGAGCTTTTAAGCAGGGGAAGTGTGTTTGAGGAAAAATATCAGGCGCTCTGGCCGGATAAAAATGTGATCCGAAAAGAGACGAACGAGATGTATCAGATCCTGGAAAAAGAGCATGGAAAAGCGCTTGAGACAATCGAAGGATTTGCGGAAAAGCTCAGGGAAATCTTATGCTCCATGACGGAGGGAAGAGATCTTACAGCAGAAGAAATGCCGGATACCAGGCGTATGGAAAGAGAGTTTCGAACGCTTCGGGCAACAGAAGAATTTAAGCAGCTTCTTCTCTTTATGGAGGAGAAAAAACTGTTTCTGCGCCGCTTTAAAAATAAGATAAGCATTGTGTTCCAGAATAAAAATGACGGGGAATTAAACCTTCTTTTTACAGGGGACGCGGAGAGAGAACACCTGGAAATGATCGCCTCGGATTACGACGGAAAGCTGCCGCTTTTCGAGCATTACTGGTGCATTAAAGTGCCCCATCACGGAACGCAGGGACATTATTTTGATTTCAGTAAATATACGCCGGAGAATATGATGATCTCAAATGGGATCCATTATGCCAACAGCAAAAAGCAGTCGAAGGAGCTTCGCACTTCTTCTCAGTACGGAGGGCTTTTTTATATTCCTGACGCCCATATGTACTGCTCAAACTGCGATTGCTGCGACGGATATGAAAACGGCTGCAGCTGTAAGGAGAGCGATGTGATCTCCCCGGCTTATTATAAAGACATATAAAATAAAAAAGAGATTCAAAAGGAGACAAAATATTATGAAACGTTTACTTGTAGTTGTGGATATGCAGAAGGATTTTATTGACGGAAGTCTCGGGACAAAGGAAGCACAGACAATCGTGCCGAAGGTGGCTGAAAAGATCAGAGAGTACCAGAGTGCGGGAGATGAGGTTGTTTTTACCTTTGATACCCACCATGAAAATTATCTGGAAACACAGGAGGGAAAACGCCTTCCTGTAAAACACTGCATCAAGGGAACAGAGGGCTGGGAGCTTGATAAATCTCTGCAGGACTTTAAGGGGGAATGCTTTGAGAAACCTTCTTTTGGAAGCAGAGAGCTTGCGCAGTGGGCGGAAAAAGGAGGTTTTTCTTCTATTGAGCTTGTGGGACTCTGCACAGACATCTGTGTGATCTCAAACGCCCTTCTTATAAAGGCATACCTTCCGGAGACACCGGTTCTCGTAGATTCTTCCTGCTGCGCGGGAGTGACGCCTGCAAGTCATGATAATGCGCTGGAAGCTATGAAAATGTGCCAGATCGACGTACATTAGAAATGAGGCGGAGAAAATGTCCTTTGATCTTATAAGTGCCCGCAGGGCATTTGAAGAATACCTGAATGAATACGACAGAGAAGATGAAAAAATAAAGCTGAAAATTGTACATACCTATGGTGTGGCAGCGTGTGCGAAGGCGATCGGGAAGCGCATGAAGCTTTCGGAAGAAGATATGGAGCTTGCGGAAATGATCGCGCTTCTCCATGACATCGGAAGGTTTGAACAGATTCGAAAATACGACAGTTTTCAGCCGGATACTATGGATCATGCCGCCTATGGCGTGGAGATTTTATTCGGAGAAAAAAAGATGATCCGTCGTTTTACAGAAGACGATGCTTTCGATCCTGTTATAAAAGAAGCCATTGCAAAGCACAGCGATTTCCGGCTGGAAGGCGTGGAAGATGAGAGAACCCTTCTTCATGCCAGACTGATCCGGGACGCAGATAAGCTGGATAACTGCAGAGTGAAAATCAAAGAGTCTCTGGACGTGCTTCTCGGAAGTTCGGGAGCGGAAGCGGGAAAAGAGAAAATTAGTCCTTCCGTATGGGAAGCCTGTGTGAAAAAAGATTCTGTTTTATCAAAAGACAGGGTGACAAAAATGGATTACTGGGTATCCTATATGGCACAGTATTATGATTTGAATTTTCCGGAAACCTGCGCCATTGTCCTGGAGGAAAATTATATTCCAAGGATTGCGGAGCGAATTGTATATACAGAACCGGATACCGTGCAGAAGATGAAAATTCTCACAGAAGAAGTGGAGGAATATCTGAAAGGAAGAGCCGGGGGAAAATGACAAAGATTGCAGATTTGCACATACATTCCAGGTATTCTATGGCGACAAGCAAAGACGGAAATACGGAGACAATCGCTGCCTGGGCGGAGAAAAAAGGAATTTCTTTTGTGGGAACAGGGGATGTTACCCACCCGGGATGGCGTGAGGAATTAAGAGAAAAGCTGGTTATGAAAGAAGACGGGCTTTACTGTTTAAAAGATGCGCCGATTCATGGGCGCACGCCCCGCTTTGTAGTAACGGGAGAGATAAGCTGTATTTATAAAAAGAACGGTAAAACGAGAAAAGTACACAACCTGGTTCTTCTTCCTGGGCTTGAGGAGGCGGAGAATTTTTCGAAAAAGCTTGAAAAAATCGGAAATATTCATTCTGACGGCAGACCGATTTTGGGACTTGACAGCCGTGATATTCTAGAAATGATACTGGACGTGACACCACGGGGGATTTTGATTCCCGCCCATATCTGGACGCCACATTTTTCTGCTCTGGGAGCAAAATCAGGATTTGACAGTATAGAAGAATGCTATGGGGATTTATCACCGTATATTTATGCTCTTGAGACAGGACTATCTTCCGATCCACCTATGAACAGAAGTGTTCCCTGTCTTGATAAGTATTTCCTTGTATCAAATTCGGACGCTCATTCTCCATCGAAGCTTGGCAGAGAGGCGACGCTCTTTGATATTCCCTTTTCTTACGAAAAGCTTTACGAAGCCATTTGTACAGGAAAAGGGCTTGCGGGAACTCTGGAATTTTTTCCGGAAGAAGGAAAGTATCACTATGATGGACATAGAAAATGCGGCGTAGTGTTAAATCCGAAAGAGGCAGAGGCAGCAGGAGGAATCTGTCCTGTCTGTAAAAAACCTCTTACAATGGGAGTTGCGCACAGAGTACAGGAGCTTTCTGAAAAGGGGAAAAGTAATGGAAGCAGGGAGGAGACAGTTCGTCCTTATGAAAGCCTTGTTCCTCTGATAGAGATCGTTGCCGCCTGTATGGGATATTCTGCTGCAAGTAAGCGTGTGCAGGCTCAGTATGAGAAAATGTTGGAAACACTCGGAACAGAATTTGAAATCCTCAGGGAAGTTCCTGCTCAGGATATACGTGCTTCTTTTGGCAGTTTGCTGGGAGATGCCATTGAAGGACTTCGAAAGGGAGAAGTGAAATGTTCTCCTGGATATGACGGGGAATACGGAAAGATTTCGTTTTCTGTCTGAGAAAGCAGAAAGGAGTAATATGACAAAAAAGATAGGGATTATTTCAGATACCCACGGTCTTTTAAGGCCGGAAATTCTGGAAATATTAGAGGACTGCGACTGTATTTTTCACGGAGGAGATATAAATAAGCCGGAGATTCTGGATACTCTCGGAAAAATGGGAAGTCTTTACGCGGTACGTGGAAATAATGATAAGGATTGGGCAGAAGGGCTCTCCACGACTTTAAAATTTAAGGTGGAAGACGTAAACTTTTTTATGGTCCACAACAAAAAAGACGCAGCATGGGATCTTGGAGATACGGATATTGTGATTTTCGGACATACCCATAAGTATTTTGAAAAAGAGATAGATGGCCGTCTCTGGCTGAATCCGGGAAGCTGCGGTCCTCGGCGTTTTGACCAGGAAATCACCATGATCATCATGGAGGTAGACGGAGAAAAATATCAGTTTCAAAAGAAAGTGATCGCACAGTAAAAGAGGGAAAACATGAAGAAAAAAGAAAGAGACTGGAAAATGATAATCGGAATGACCATTCTCATTGTGGTATTCTGCACGATCGGCTTCTTTTTCTGGAACACCGTTGCAAAGCAGGCAGAGCTTGTAAAGGAAGAGGAGCAGAAGGCGGAGGAGGAAGCCATTGTCGCCATTTATATGGTAATGGGGGATATTCTGAAACAGCCGGTGTTTGTTGATACAGAGACAAAAACGATTTTTACCGCGGAAATTCCGGAAGAAGGAATTTTTAATAAAAAAGGCGTTCTCGTAGAGGGAGACGTGCTGGAGATCGGCGATGTGGTAAAAATTTACGGAGATGGAAGAATGACGTATTCCATGCCGGGACAGTATCCGGGAGTGACGAAAATGAAGCGTGTGCGGAGGGCGTCGCTTGAGGAGGCAGAGGAATACGAAAAAATAATAAGGGAGGCATTTCAGTGAAATATGTAAGACAGTTTGGGATCATTCTGCTGTTATCCACACTGGGGGAGGTGCTTCATGCGCTTCTCCCCCTTCCTGTGCCTGCAAGCGTTTACGGGCTTGTGTTTATGCTTGGGGCTTTAATATCCGGTATTTTAAAGCTGGAGCAGGTAAAAGAAGCGGCGGAGTTTCTGATTGAGATTATGCCGGTTATGTTTATTCCGGCAGGCGTTGGGCTTCTGACAGCCTGGGGCGCATTAAAGCCGGTATGGTTTCCGGTTGCCGTTATTACTGTTGTCACAACTGTGATCGTAATGGTAGTAACCGGTCATGTGACGCAGTTTGTAATACGGAGAGGAAGGCGGGAGAAAAAATGATAGAATTTATTGAAAACTCTGTGTTTTTTGGGACGTTTGTAAGCCTTGGCGCATACGAGATCGGTCTTCTCATGAAACGGAAATTTAAGCTTGCCATTTTTAATCCGCTTCTGATCTCTATTTTCTGTGTGATGGGCATTCTGATGGTTCTGGGCGTTGATTATGAGAGCTACGAAGAAGGAGGGAAATACATAAGCTACCTTCTCACTCCTGCGACCGTATGTCTTGCAGTGCCTCTTTATCAGCAGCTTCATCTTCTGAAAAAAAATATAAAAGCAATCGCTGCGGGAATTGTGTCCGGCGTTCTGGCAAGTCTTGTAAGCGTTCTTCTTTTAGCAAAGCTGTTCGGACTTTCCCATGAGGAGTATGTGACCCTTCTGCCAAAATCCATTACAACGGCAATCGGAATGGGCGTTTCCGAAGAGCTTGGAGGAATTGTGACCATTACCGTGGCTGTGATCATTATTACAGGCGTGCTTGGAAATGTGATCGCGGACGCAGTGTATAAAATTGCGAAAATAGAGGAGCCTGTGGCAAAAGGACTTGCGCTTGGAACCTCGGCTCATGCGATAGGAACAGCGAAGGCGATGGAGCTTGGCGAGGTGGAAGGCGCTATGAGCAGCCTTGCCATCGCAGTGGCAGGCCTTCTTACGGTGATCGCGGCTTCTGTATTTGCAGGTCTTAGCTGAGTGATTTTATGGATATAAAATTGAATAAAATATACAAAAAAAGAAGCTCTTTGGCTTCTTTTTTTAGTGCGTTTCGATGAAAAACAAATAAATGTTCGGAAAATACAAAAATGCTATTCCATTTCGTAAAAATAGTGATATAATCATAAGCACAACAGAGAAAGAATATATGTTTGGAAAATAAGTTCGGAAAATACGTTCGGAGAAAGGGAGAGAGCTATGTGGAAGTCGAAAAAAGAAGGAAAATTATCACCGTCTATGGCAATGATCATGGGAATCGCAGTAACAGTGGAAATTATGACAGCGGGAGGTATGATTCTGAATATTGACTTCAGGAGCGTAGATATGATTGCTCTGCTTCTGGCTTTTGTGGTATTATATTTTGCAGTAGTAGCAATATTAACAGATAAATAACAGGAGACAGAATGAGTATGGGAGATGAATTCCGTCAGGAAATGAAATTTTTATATCTGGCGCAGATGCTCCGGAGAAAAACGGACGAAGAACACCCGGCAGGACTTGGCAGTATAGCTGCATATTTAAAAGAGCTGGGGATTACGGAAGATGAGGCGAATTTAAAAAAAGACCTGGAAATTCTTCGGGAATACGGTCTTGACATAACGGTTTCAGAAGAGGAGGAACCTCTGTACTGCCTGAGAAACAGAGAGTTTTATCCGGAGGAAATAAGGGTTCTTATGGATATGGTACAGTCTTCCGGGATTATTACGAAAAGAAGAAGGGAAGCGCTCATTGAGAAAATCGGAAAGCTTACAAGCGCCTATAAGGAGGAAGAGATAAAGCGCCAGGTAATGGCGTCAGATGCCAGGGGAAGAGACAGCCTTTATCAGAGTATGAATACAGTTTACCGCGCAATGGACGAGGATTATGAGATAAGTTTTCTCTATTATGAATGGATTTTGACAGAGGACAGGAAGCTGAAAAGAAAAGGGGAACGCCTTACGTTAAGTCCCTGGGGAATCCTCCACAGAGACGAATATTATTACCTGATCGCAATAGACGGAAAGAGCGGGGTTGTAAAAAACTACCGTCTTGACAGAATGCGCGATGTGATGACAGAGCCAGAGAAGAAACGGGCGGGTCACGATTTTTTTTCAGAGGTAGATGTGGCTGATTTTGCGGCGGCAGCGTTCGGAGGCGTTTTTTGCGGAAAGGAAGAGGAGGTCTCTCTGGAATTTGAAAACCGTCTTCTTGGAAAAGCGGTGGATACCTTTGGAGAAGAGCTTGTCGTGACGGAGAAGGGAGAGAAATCGTTTACTGTGTGTGTGAAGGTTCCGGCAGACAGAGAGTTTTTCGGCTGGCTTGCAGGAGCGGGAACAGGAGTGAAGATTGTGGGGCCGGAGAATGTCCTTACCGAGTATAAAAAGTTTTTGAGGAAGGCGTTGGGAAATTATAACAGATGACAGTAAAATCAAGGCTTTTGGAAATTTTGGAAAGAAAAAAAGGACAGGTTCTTTCCGGTGAAGCGCTGGCGGAGGAGCTTGGCTGTACAAGAGCGGCTGTGTGGAAGGCGGTAAAATCTTTAAGAGAAGAAGGTTATTCCATTGACGCCGGTTCGAACAGGGGCTATACGCTCTGCCCCGGATCCAATGTACTTTCTCAGGAGGCGATCCGGCTGCATCTGAAAAATAAAACAGGTTCCGTCCGGGTCTTCCGGGAAGTAACTTCCACCAATCAGGAAGCAAAAAGGGAAGCTCTGGAAGAAAACACTCCTGCAGGCAGTCTTGTAGCTGCAGGCAGTCAGAGTGCGGGAAGAGGAAGAAGAGGGAGATATTTTTATTCTCCGGAAAAAAGCGGGATTTACATGAGCGTGATCTTAAGACCGGAGGGAAAGCTCTCAGACAGCCTCTTTCTCACCACATCTGCGGCAGTGGCAGTGTACAGGGCAGTAGAAAAAATATGTGGGATTTCTCTTGATATTAAATGGGTAAACGATCTTTATTTTCAGGGAAAAAAGGTGTGCGGCATTCTCACGGAAGCAGTGACAGATTTTGAGAGCGGAGATATTGAATTTGCGGTTGTGGGGATAGGTTTGAACCTTTATGTGGAAAAAGAAACGCTTCCGAAGGAACTTCTGGGGATAGTCGGAGGACTTTACTCCGGGAAGGAAAAAGCCGGGAAGGTGGACAAAAATCTTCTCATAGGAGAAATTGTAAATTGCCTTATGGAAGAGGCAGAGAGGAATGAGATTTCGGAAATTTATATTGAGCGGAATTTTATTCCGGGAAACAAAATTCTGATTTGTGAAGAAAATAAAATACGGGAAGCTTACGCTGAAAAAATATGTAGTGACGGAAGGCTTCTGATACAGGAAAAAAGTGGGGAAAAACGAGCACTTTCTTACGGGGAAGTCTCTCTTAAAATGCAAGAAAAATAAAGAAACCTATACAATATGCACAAAAACGCGATGTCGTTTTTGTGCATATTTGTTAAAACGAATATTGACTTTCTCGGTTCGCAGAGTAAAATAAAAAAAGCTAATTTAGGTGTTGCGCAAACAACTGTAAAGGCTATTTATGCGAAAGGAGGAAGACAAACGGGTAATTTATCGGAAACATTAATGGAAGAGCTTCAGTGCAAAACGGTTTTTACCATTCCGCTTTTCGGAGGGATACCAGTTTCGGAGTCTGTGGTGGTTACATGGATCATCATGGCGGTTCTGGTGCTGATCTCCATCTTTCTTGTAAGGAATTTAAGTGTGGAGAATCCCGGTAAAAAACAGCTCCTCCTGGAAGCCGGTGTCGGTTTTCTCCAGGATTTTTTTGAAGGCATTCTGGGTGAGGAGGGAAAACGGTATATCCCTTATCTGATGTCTGTTGTGATTTACATAGGAGTTGCAAATATCGCCGGTGTATTTGGTTTTACGCCTCCGACAAAGGATTTGAATGTGACCATTGCTCTGGCGCTTATGAGTATTGCACTCATTGAATATGCAGGATTTCATAAAAAAGGAGGAAAGGGCTTTTTAAAAAGCTTTGCAGAGCCTACGCCTGTTATGCTTCCTATTAATATCCTTGAGGTTGCCATTCGGCCTACATCACTTTGTATGCGTCTTTTCGGCAATGTTCTGGGAAGCTTTGTTGTTATGAAATTACTGGAATTTATATGTCCGGCGTTTCTGCCGGTTCCGTTCAGTCTGTATTTTGATATTTTCGACGGATTTATACAGGCGTACGTATTTGTATTTCTGACTTCTCTCTTTGTGAAGGAAGCCATAGAGTAAGACTACAGAAGATTTATTTCCAAAATTTATTTTACAGATCAGGAGGATAAAGTTATGACAAGTTTAATCGCAATCGGAGCAGCTATTGCAGTTTTAACAGGTATTGGAGCAGGCATCGGTATTGGTATCGCAACATCAAAAGCAGTAGAAGCTATCGCAAGACAGCCTGAGGCAGAGAGCAAGATCAGCAAAACACTTCTTCTTGGATGTGCGCTTGCAGAGGCAACTGCTATTTACGGTTTCGTAATCGGCCTTTTAATTATCATTATGCTGGGATAAAAAGTACAAACAGAAGAAAGGCGGGTGGACCAGGTGATCGAAATAAATATTAACCTTGTCTTTGTAATTTTAAACCTGGTTGTTTTTTATCTCTTAATGAAAAAATTTCTCTTTGGTCCGATTCTCAATGTGATGGATCAGAGAAAAGCCATGATCGATCAGCAGTTTGCAAGTGCCAGAGAAAAGGAAGAGGCTGCAGAGACAATAAAGAATCAGTATGAGGCATCTCTTAAATCTGCAAAAGAGGAATCTTTCCGTATCGTGGATGCGGCAAAAGGAGAAGCAAAGCTGCAGGCAGAGCAGATTGTGAAAAATGCAGGGAAAGAAGCAGATGCCATCCTTGAGAAGGCAAGAGCTGATATTCAGGCAGAGCAGGACAATGCCATGAGAGAGATGGAGGGCAGAGTCGCAGAGCTTGCTATGGACGCTGCTGCGAAAATCATGGGAGAGAAAAGCGGAAGAGAGCAGGATTTGCTCCTGTATGACCAGTTTATAAAAGAAGCAGGTGAATCCCATGACAGAAACGACCAATAATTATGCAGAAGTATTGTACGGGCTTGATATTTCAAAAGAAGCAGTAAGAGATACGAAGGAAATTTTCAGAAGCGTTCCGAAGGTAAAAGAGCTTCTTGAAAATCCGGTTGTTTCCTTTGCGCAAAAGGAACGGATTATCAGCCGGATTTTTCCCGGAGAAATACAGAACTTTTTAAAAGTGGTATGCAGACATCAGAAAATTGATGAAATAGAAGAAATTATAGAAGCTTATAAAAGTTACAGCCTGAAGAAGAGAAAAATTCTGAAAGCAGAGCTGTATTATGTGACAGAGCCGGGAGAGGAACAAAAGGCGGGAATCCGAAAATTTCTCGCCGGGGAATTTTCCGCTGATGAGGTACAATTGGTTCTCATAGAAAAGAAAGATCTTATTGGCGGTTTTGTTTTACAGGCGGGAGGCAGGCAATTTGATTGGAGCCTCCTGGGAAGATACCGGAATCTGAAACAGAAATTAACCCGGAGGTGAAAAGTTTGAGTGCAGTAAATCCAGACGAGATTATTTCAATCTTAAAGGAAGAGATAGAGAATTACGACGAAATCAGCAGAGACCAGGAAGTGGGCACAGTCATCTCCGTGGGAGATGGGATTGCGACAGTATATGGCATTGACCATGCTATGTACGGAGAGGTTGTAACATTTGAAAATGGCCTTAAGGGAATGGTACAGGATATTCGTTCCAACAGTATGGGCTGTATTCTTTTTGGAAAAGATACAGGAATCCGCGAGGGAACAAAAGTATCAAGAACGCAGAAGCAGGCAGGTGTTCCTGTGGGCGAGGCATTTATCGGAAGAATTGTAAATGCACTTGGCGCGCCTGTAGATGGAAAAGGAGAGATCAAAGCGGAGGAATACCGACCGGTGGAAAATCCGGCACCCGGAATTATTGACAGAAAGTCGGTCAGCGTTCCTCTTGAGACAGGAATCCTCTCCATTGACTCCATGTTTCCTATTGGAAGGGGACAGAGAGAACTGATCATTGGTGACAGGCAGACGGGGAAAACATCAATCGCTATTGATACAATTTTAAATCAGAAGGGAAAAGATGTAATCTGTATCTATGTTGCAATCGGGCAGAAAGCATCTACAGTTGCCAAAATTGTTTCTACTTTGGAAAAAAGCGGAGCATTGGAATACACAACAGTGTTTACTTCAACAGCAAGCGACTGTGCACCTTTACAGTATATTGTTCCATATGCGGGAACTGCTCTTGCAGAATACTTTATGCACAAAGGCAAAGATGTGTTGATCGTATATGATGATTTGAGCAAACATGCTGTGGCATACCGTGCGCTTTCCCTTCTTCTGGAGCGCTCGCCGGGACGCGAGGCATATCCGGGAGATGTTTTCTATCTTCACTCCAGACTTCTGGAGCGTTCCAGCCGTTTAAGTGAAAAGGCCGGAGGCGGTTCCATTACAGCCCTTCCGATTATAGAGACACAGGCAGGCGATGTATCTGCTTACATTCCTACAAATGTGATTTCCATTACAGACGGACAGATTTTTCTTGAGACAGACCTTTTCTGCTCGGGAATGCGCCCGGCAGTTAATGTGGGACTTTCTGTATCGCGAGTAGGCGGTGCTGCGCAGACAAAGGCAATGAAAAAAGCGGCGGGAAGTATTCGAATCGATCTGGCACAGTACAGAGAGATGGAAATTTTCACACAGTTCAGTTCTGACCTGGACGAGGCGACAACACAGCAGTTAAAATACGGAAGCTGTCTGATGGAGCTTTTAAAGCAGCCGTTATGTAGTCCGTTAAGTCTTCATGAGCAGGTGATTACCTTATGTGCGGCTTCAAACAGAACGATGATGGATGTGGAGAAAAAGCAGCTTAAAAAATATCAGAGAGAGATGCTTGATTATTTTGAACATGTATATCCGGAAATCGGAAGAGAGATTGAAGAAAAGAAAGTTCTCTCTGATGAGCTTGCAGAAAAAATTGTAAAGGCGGCAGAAGAATTCAGAGATAAAAACAGGTAGGTGTGAATATGGCAAATACAAAAGAAATACAGAATCGTATGAAAAGTATCCAGGACACCATGAAGATAACAAACGCCATGTATATGATTTCTTCTTCCAAGATGAAAAAGGCAAAGAAGATTCTTGAGGAGACAGAGCCGTATTTCTATAATATGCAGGCTGCGATTTCCAGAATCCTCCGCCATGTTCCGGATATTGAGCATCCGTTTTTCAGTGTGCGCCATCTTGTTCCAAAGGAAGAGCGAAAAATCGGCTGTATTGTAGTTACAGGCGATAAGGGAATGGCAGGCGCTTACAATCACAATGTCCAGAAAATGACAGAAGCCATGATAAGCGGCGAGGGACATTATAAGCTGTATGTTCTGGGTGTTGTGGGACGCCAGTATTTCAGCAAAAAAAATGTGGATATGGACGGAAGCTTCCTCTATACCATACAGAAGCCTACTATGCACAGAGCGAGACTGATTTCAGATGAAATTGTCCGGGCATTTCTGGACAGGGAGCTGGACGAGGTACATATTATTTACACACAGATGCAGAATGCGGCAACGATGGAAGTGGAGGATATGCAGCTTCTTCCTCTGAAAAAAGCAAGCTTTCAGCCGCATCAGCTGTTTTCCGATATTTATCAGGAGGAAATCAAGCTGTCTCCTTCTGCGGAGGTTCTTCTTGATACGATGATACCAAATTATTTGACTGGCGTAATATACGGCTGTCTTGTAGAGGCGTATGCCAGCGAAAACAACGCGCGAATGATGGCGATGCAGTCCTCAACAGACAGTGCGAAGTCTATGCTCCGGGAGCTGTCCATTCAGTATAACAGAGCGCGTCAGGCTGCCATTACTCAGGAAATCACAGAGGTTATCAGCGGCGCAAAAGCCCAAAAAAGGAAGTGACAAAGATGAACAAAGGTAAAATTGTACAGGTCATGGGACCTGTTGTAGATGTTGTTTTTGAAAAAGGAGAGCTTCCTGATATTAAGGACGCCCTGGAAGTAGAAAACAACGGAAAAAGATGCGTGATGGAGGTTTCTCAGCATATGGGAAACAACATTGTACGCTGTATTATGTTAAATGCCAGCGAGGGACTGCAGCGAGACAGAGAAGTCATTGCAACAGGAAGCGGAATCAAAGTTCCTGTCGGCGAGAAAACACTGGGACGCCTTTTTAATGTTCTTGGCGATACAGTCGATGAAGGTCCTTCTCTGGAAGGAGAGGAGCACTGGTGCATTCACAGAGATCCGCCGGATTTTGAACATCAGCGCCCGGCAGTGGAGATCCTTGAAACAGGAATCAAGGTGATCGACCTTCTTGCTCCGTATGCAAAAGGTGGAAAAATCGGTCTGTTCGGCGGCGCAGGTGTGGGAAAAACAGTTCTCATTCAGGAGCTGATCCAGAATATCGCAACAGAGCATGGCGGATACTCCATTTTTACAGGTGTTGGAGAGCGTTCCCGTGAAGGAAACGATCTTTGGTCTGAGATGAAGGAATCCGGTGTTCTGGAAAAAACAGCCCTGGTGTTCGGACAGATGAACGAGCCGCCGGGATCACGTATGCGCGTGGCTGAGACAGGTCTTACTATGGCGGAATACTTCCGTGACAGAGAGCACAGAGACGTACTTCTCTTTATTGATAATATTTTCCGTTTTGTACAGGCTGGTTCTGAGGTTTCTGCGCTTCTGGGACGTATGCCTTCTGCAGTTGGCTACCAGCCGACGCTTGCAACAGAGGTGGGCGAGCTTCAGGAGAGAATTGCTTCCACAAAAGAAGGTTCTGTAACTTCTGTGCAGGCAGTTTACGTTCCGGCGGACGATTTGACTGATCCGGCTCCTGCAACCACATTTGCGCATCTGGACGCAACCACGGTTCTTTCCCGTAAAATCGTGGAGCAGGGTATTTACCCTGCGGTTGATCCTCTGGAATCCACCTCACGTATTCTGGAGGCGGATATTGTGGGAGAAGAGCATTATGAAGTTGCCCGCAAGGTACAGGAGGTTCTTCAGAAATATAAAGAGCTTCAGGATATTATTGCAATTCTGGGAATGGAAGAGCTTTCTGATGAGGATAAAAATACAGTTTACCGTGCCCGTAAAGTGCAGAAATTCCTGTCTCAGCCGTTCCATGTAGCGGAAAACTTTACAGGAATCCAGGGTAAATATGTGCCGTTAAAAGAGACAATCCGCGGATTTAAGGCGATCGTGGAGGGCGAGATGGACGAGTATCCGGAAAATGCCTTCTTTAATGTGGGAACGATTGAAGATGTGATCGAAAAAGCAAGGATCATGAACGGAGAGCAGTAAGGAGGAAGCCTTATGTTGGATACATTCAGCCTTCAGGTCTATGCCAGCAACAAGCTGGCGTTTTCCGGGAGGGCAAAGAGCCTTACCATTCCGGCAGTTGACGGAGAACAGGCATTTCTGGCACAGCACGAAAATATGGTAGCTGCCATTGTTCCGGGAGAGCTTCGCTTTCAGGAGGATAATGGAACAGAGCATATTCTGGCTGTTAGTAACGGTTTTGTGGAGATGATCAATAACCGTGCCAGAATTTTCTGCCTCAGCGCGGAAAGACCTGATGAAATCGACGCTCACCGGGCACGAGAAGCGAAGGAAAGGGCAGAGGAGCAGCTTCGTCAGAAGCAGAGCATACAGGAATATCATGTAAATCAGATGGCTCTTGCCCGTGCAATGGCGCGTCTTCGGGTAAAGGAAAAATAAGATAAAATATAATAAACAGAACAGCTCCGCTGGCTGAGGTCTTTCAGCCGGCGGAGCTGTTCTGTTTTTGCCTGATATTCATTATTTGTCGGAAGGCATATCCGGATAAGGAGGATATTCTTCTGTGGTTTCCGGAGCAGAAGCAGCGGACTCTTCCATAGGAGCAGCCGCAGGTGCCGGAGCTTCATGAGGAGCTGGCGGGACCGGTTTTGGCGCTTCCTGCTGCTGATATGGGCGGTAAGGTTCCCAGTAATGTTCCTCCTGAGTATAAGAATCTTCGTATTGGTTGAAAGACTGTCTCTTACTATTCAGAAGATAAATGCCTGCAATAAGAATGAAGGCTCCAATGATAATCTGCGGAAGGCTGTAACCGAGATTGTTTATTATACCTGCGAGAGGTCCTGGAAGAAACCAGTAAAATATGTCGGAAATGCCTCTCCAGAGAATGCTGATTCCAAAAAGAATCAGAAGTCCGGCTGCAACTGTGTGATGTTTTTTGAGAAGTCCCGTTATGTCTCCTGTAAACTCGTCAAGATGAAGCACGTAATTGTCTTCGATGGAATAAAATTCTTCATCAGGAAGAGATTTCAGGTTGTGCACATTGTAAAAGCTGTAAAACCAGATGATGGGTGTGAACCAGATGATAAAGTCGAGCCCTGTAAACATACCGAGAGCGAACAGGGTGAAAAAGAGAAGCATAATGCTGATGCCCTGTTTTTTGAATCCCATATACATTTCCCCTGCTCCCGGAATCAGCGAGGAAATGAAAAGCAATAGTCCTTTTTTCTTTTTTTGCATAATAATTGCCTCCATTCTATTTTATAAGATTTTAGTTGAAAATATCGTTTAGATAATCGGTAACCTGTGTTGTGCCGTCTGACAGTCCTTTGTGTATCTTTCTGGAAAAATCAGAAAGAATGCTTCCGCGGCGTCCGGAAGGGGGCGCTTCTCTTGCTTCTGTGTGTATGTTCTGAGGCGGATTCAGAGATGCGAAATCTACGGAACCGAGAGTGAAAAGAAGGAAGAGTGCCACGATTACTCCAGTGGCGGCGCGGAGACCGCAGTAAAACATCTGCATACGGTACGAAGTGTGTTTTACAGCCTTCTGCGCCTGGATTTCAGGAGAAGCTGCTTTTCTCAGAATCTGTTCCTGCAGATAAGCAGGCGCAGATGCGGTGGGGCGCTGTTCTTCTTTCGATATAAGGTCATTCAGACAGAAGTCGCAGTTACTCAGATGCTCCAGAAGCATAATGGTTTCGTCTGTTGTCATAGAGCCGTTTTGGAAATTTTCTTTTTCTTGTTCGGTTATGTGCATCTAATCACTCCTTTCCAGCATTTTTTTCAACATAGCCTTTGCCCGGTAAAGCTGTGTCTGAATGGTTTTTGGATTTTTGCCCTTTTGTTGTGCAATCTCTGCCACAGAAAGCTCATTGCAGAAATGAGCGGCTGCGACCTCCCGATAAGGGCTTTTCAGACTCATACAGAGATTTTCCACTTCTTTGTCAGATGCTGTAAGAAGACAGGTTTCTTCCGGGGAGGAACCGTTATCTGCAATCTGTGCAAAATATGTGTCTTCTGTTGGAATGGTACGCCGTCCGGCTGCTTTTAAATAGTCCAGACATTTCCGCACGGCTATCTTACTGAGCCATGCTTTTTCATACATACCATCAAAACGGGAAAGATTTTTGTAGGCGGACAGAAACACTTCCTGTGTTAAATCCTCAGCGTCAAAGGGGTTGCCGATTGATTTCAGACATATGGAATATATTAAGTTTTGATACTGCTCTATTAAATATGCCAGATATTCTTCCTGTGAAATGTGATCAGCCCCTTTCTCTACCCGTTCACTTATTATAACGCGGCAGCGGGCGGGAAGACTTCAGAATCAGTAAATTATTTTTCTGTTTGCGTGTTATTTCAGCTTTCCTTCATACATCTTTCGGAAAATACCGTCTGTTTCGATAAGCTCCTGATATTTTCCTGTCTGGACAATTTCCCCATGCTCCATAACAAGGATCCGGTCGGAATTTTTTAAGGTTGTAAGTCTGTGGGCAATGGAAATCACAGTCATTTTGGTTTCTTCTTTTAATTTTTCAATTTCATTTTGAATATATCGTTCGGAGGTATTGTCAAGGGCGGAAGTAGCTTCATCCAGGATCAGAATTTCCGGTTTTCGAAGAAAAATTCTGGCAATGGCGATTCTCTGTTTCTGCCCGCCAGATAAGTTTCCGCCATTTTCCGATAAAACTGTGTTTAGCTTATTTGGAAGACTGTCTATAAATTCTGTCAGACAGGCTTTTCTTACCGCAGTTTCTACTTCTTTTTGAGAAGGCATTCTGTCAAGTCCATAGCAGATATTTTCGTATATGGTTCCTGCTACAATAAATGGGGACTGAGGAACTAAGGCGATAATCCGGGACAGTTCTTTTCTGGAAAGAGAGCGAAGATTCACGCCGTCAATAAAGATTTCTCCTTCATATTGTTCCAGTTTGCAGACTGCTTTTATAAAAGAAGATTTTCCGCAGCCGCTTGGACCTGCAATTCCTGTGAAGCTTCCTTTTTCAAATGCAAGGTTCAGATTTTTTAAAACAGAAGCCTGGTTATCATAAGAAAAGTGAAGATTTTTAATGTTAATGAAGGGGCTGATAACTTTGGGACCGGAAGTCGCTTTGTTTACTTCTGTATAAGAAAAATCGTTTGGTATTTCTGCCAGCTTAAAGAAATCATCTGCAAGAATCACGCTTTCAGACAATTCGTCCAGAATTCGGTGAAGCTCTTCCAACGGTTTTATTAACTGGGAAAAACAGAGATAAGAGGTCAGCACTGCACCGACACTGATAATTCCCTGTGTTGCTAGGTATGCGGAAATCCCAATCATCAGCACTGTGAAAGTAACTTCATTTATAAATTTCCAGCAGTCGTATTTTGCCATCTGTTTATGATGCTTCATTTCTTTTTTGCGCAGAAACTCGGATTTATTTTCAAATCTGCTTTCCTCGAGGGAAATGCTGTCTGTAATTCGAATTACTTCGATTCCGTTTAAAAGTTCTACAATTGTTCCGTCCATAGAGGATTTTGTTTCCAGAAGTTCTACGCGGATGCCCTGCTGTGTGCTGATTTGTCTCAAAACAATCCCGATTCCGATAGGAATAACGAGAAGCATGGGAAGAGCCAGAACAGCGGGAAGCGTAGTGAAAATCACAAAAATTGCAGCGGCGCTGTTAAAGATAGCCGGTGCAAAATCCATAAAGATAAGTTTTTCCAGTTTAATTGTGCCTTCCAGACAGCGGTTTAACCTCCCGTGGATATTTCCGGTCATATTTTCTTTGAAGAAAGACAAGGGGGCTTTTAAAAGTGAAGTAATCACAAGTCCGCGTGCCCGTTTTTCTGTTTTGGTAGCTGTATCTTCTACCATGATTCTGCGCAATATTTTAATCAGTTCGTTTACAACATTTACAACAAGAATCAGAAGAAGTACGGGAATGATGTTGAAAAATTCTATTTGCTCCTGAATCAGTATATCATCTGTCAGCCAGCCGATTGCTTTTGGGGTAAACTGGGTTAGGGCAGAAGATAAAATCATAATTACGACAATGAAGAGAAAGCTTCTCTTTTGTCGGGCATCCAGCAAATGGTACAATTTGGAAAGAATATGCTTTAATTTTATTTTCTTTTTCATATGTATCTCCTTTACAAGAGAAATAAGTTATAGGATACTTTTTTTAGTTTACCATAAGTTTTGGTAAAGAGGAACTACTTGCGAATCTTTTTTTCAGGGACTATACTGGTACTGTCAGGAACAGAAGATACCTGAATTATGAAATATGTTATTATATAATAGGAAGGAATTTTTCAGAAAAGAGGTAAGGTACGATGGAAACAGGACGTCTATATTATGAAAATGTGTATATAAAGGAATTCGATGCAAAGGTTTTAAAGTGCAGAGAAGGCGAAAACGGTTACGAGATTATTCTGGACGAGAGCGCTTTTTATCCGGAAGGGGGCGGACAGCCCTGTGATATTGGAAGTCTTGGAGAGGCGGAAGTAAAGGATGTTCAGGAAAAAGACGGAGAGCTGATTCATTATGTAGACAAGGCTCTGAAAGAAGGAAGTCAGGTTCATGGGCAAATCAACTGGGAGCGCCGTTTTGATTTGATGCAGCAGCATTCCGGCGAGCATATGGTAAGCGGTCTTGTACATGAGAAGTACGGATATAACAATGTGGGATTTCATATGGGAAGCGATGTGATTACCATTGATTTCAGCGGAGTTTTAAACGAGGAACAGTTACAGGAAATCGAGGACAGGGTAAATGAAAAAATCTGGGAAAATACGCCGGTTCAGATAACATATCCATCGGAAAATGAACTGGAAAACATACCTTACAGAAGCAAAAAAGAGCTGACAGGACAGGTGCGCATTGTGGAATTTCCGGAAACGGACATTTGTGCCTGTTGTGGAACGCACGTTGCTCACACCGGAGAAATCGGAGCCGTCAAGTTTCTGTCTGTTGTGAAGTTCCGCCAGGGAGTACGTGTGGAAATGATAAGCGGGAAGCGTGTGATAGACTATTTTTCAAAGATAGCAAAGGAAAACAGCAAGGTATCTGTTCTTCTTTCTGCAAAGCCTCAGGAAACATCAAAAGCAGTAGAACGTCTTCAGGAAGAAAATTTTCGCTTAAAAGGAAAAATTTTTGATATGGAAGCTGAGATTTTCAAGGCAGAGGCAGAAAAATGGGCAGGTGCTGGAAGTGTTCTTATTTTTAAGAAAAATATGGAGTCAGACAGTGTGAGAAAGCTTACTGATGCGGTGATGCAGACGTGCTGTGGCTGTTGTGCTGTTTTTTCTGATAATGGAGATGGAACATATAAGTATGCTATGGGAGAAAAAGATGGAAATCTCCGGGAGTTTACAAAAGAAATGAATCAGGTATTAAATGGAAGAGGCGGTGGGAAGCCATTCTTTGTACAGGGATCGGTGTCTTCGTCCGAGGAAGAAATCAGAAAGTTCTTTGAGAGGTGATGAGAATGCTTGGTGAATGTCACGCCCATGTGATTATGGATGGAATCAATTATAAAGAGGCGGTCAGCCTTCATAAAAACGGAGTGCAGGATCAGGCAATTCACAGATGTTTTCAGGAATATAAGAAAAGAGGAATTACGTTTATAAGGGATGGCGGAGATGCCCTTGGCGTATCCAGAAGGGCAAAGGAGCTTGCGCTGGAGTATGGGATTGATTATCGCTCCCCTGTTTTTGCTATCCACAGAGAGGGACACTACGGAAGCATTGTGGGAAAATCCTACACCACCATGAAGGAGTACCATGCGCTTGTTCTTGAGGCAAAAAGAGAAGGTGCTGATTTTATCAAGCTTATGACAACAGGACTTCTTGATTTTAATAACCAGGGAGAGATAACGGGAACACCTCTTTGCGAAAAAGAAGTAAAAGAAATGGTGCATATTGCGCACGGAGAAGGAATGGCCGTAATGAGCCACACGAATGGAAATTGTGGGGTCCGCTCTGCCATAGAAGCAGGAATGGACAGCATTGAACATGGCAACTATATAAACGAAGAAACCATAGAGATGTTGGCGCAGAGCGGAGTTGTGTGGACTCCCACTCTTGTGACAGTGAGAAATCTTCTGGGATGCGGAAGATATGAAGATGAAGTGCTTTTTCCTATTATAAAAAGGGGAGAACGGAATTTAAGACTTGCTTTTGAAAAGAAAGTGAATGTGGCTCTTGGGAGTGATGCAGGAGCGTATATGGTTTCTCATGGACAGGGCATTTATGATGAATATGCGGCTTTTTGTGAAATACTGGGAGAGACAGAGGAAATGAAGGCGTGGATACAGAGAGGGGAGGATATAATAAAGGAGAGATTTAAAAGATAATTATATGTTTTATTGAAAACTAAAAAATTAAGGAAGGAATTGTAATGCTTGAATTGAAAGATAGAGAATATAAGCGATTTGAAGATATAAAACATATCAGAAAAGACGGCAGTGAATTTTGGTCCGCCAGAGAACTTGCACCTGCGTTAGAATATAATAAGTGGGAAAATTTTCATAAAGTAATTAAACGCGCTATGATTGCCTGTGAAAATAGCGGACATACTATTTCAGACGATTTTCCTGAAGTCAGGAAAATCGTGAGTGCAGGCGCAATGAGTAAACCGATTAAAGATTATGAGCTTACTCGTAAAATTGCGAAAAGATGAAGTAAGTAGTGCAAAAACCGCAACTGCCACTCATTATATGGTAGGAAAAGAAGTACGGGGAGCTATTAAAAAAATAGGTGGTACAATGCCCGAAGATTTACCAACACCAGAAAAAAGTATTCAGCAGGTTGAAAAAGAACAGCTTGAACGATTAAAGGAAAAAGCAAAGGCTGGTAAATTAATGCTTGATGAGTAAAAAATACCCCATCATACTTATAGTGTCAGGAAGAATTGATAAAATCACAGACCGCCGAATTCGGCGGTCTGTTTGTCTATCCCCTGTTCTGCGCTTCCACAAGATGGGCTGCGCCGTAAATTTCGCGAAGCTTTGGTTTTTCAATTTTTCCGGTTGGATTTCTCGGTATGTCTGCAAAGAAAATTTTTCTTGGACGTTTATATCGGGGAAGCTGGCGGCAGAAAAGATTAATCTCTTCTTCTGTGCAGGCGCAGCCCGGTTTCAGAGAAATGATAGCCGCAGAGATTTCTCCGAGACGTTTATCGGGAAGACCGATGACTGCCACATCGTGGATCTTTTCGTTTGTCCGTAGGAAATCCTCAATCTGGACAGGGTAAATATTTTCACCACCGCTTATGATAACGTCTTTCTTTCTGTCTACAAGGAAGAGGAAGCCGTCTTCGTCCTCCATTGCCATGTCCCCTGTATAAAGCCAGCCATCATGAAGCACTTCTTTTGTAGATTTGGGGTCATTATAATAGCACACCATAACGCCGGGACCTTTTACAGCAAGCTCGCCGGTTTCGCCTTGTTTCACGGGATTTCCCTGTTCGTCAATGACTTTTGTTTCCCATCCGTAACCGGCTTTTCCGATAGCGCCTACTTTATGAATATTTTCTACACCGAGATGTACGCAGCCGGGACCGATAGATTCGCTTAAACCGTAGTTGGTATCGTACTGGTGATGAGGAAAATACTGTTTCCAGTGCTTAATAAGGCTTGGAGGCACAGGCTGTGCGCCAATGTGCATAAGACGCCACTGCTCCAGCTGGTACATTTCCAGCTTTAATTTTCCGCTGTCGAGAGCGAGAAGAAGGTCCTGCGCCCATGGAACAAGAAGCCACACAATCGTACATTTTTCTTCAGATACAGCGCGTAGGATAAATTCAGGGTTTGCACCTTTTAAGAGAACGGCCTTTCCGCCTGTTAAAAAGCTGCCGAACCAGTGCATCTTAGCTCCTGTGTGATAAAGGGGCGGAATACAGAGGAAAACATCGTTTTTTGTCTGGTGGTGATGGTGCTGCTCTGTTTTTGCTGCGTGTAAAAGCGCCTGGTGTGTGTGAAGGATTGCTTTTGGAAAACCAGTTGTACCGGAGGAAAAGTAGATAGCTGCATAGTCTTCGTCAGCTACATCTACCTTTGGGGACTGGCTGGAGCAGTTGGCTGTATGAATGGTATAATCTTCTGCAAAACCCGGACAGCCGTCTCCTACATAGTAGAGAAGACGATGTTTGCCGATTTCATCTGCGACTTCTTCTACGCGTCCTATAAATTCCGGACCGAATACAAGAATGTCCACTTCCGCAAGATCGAGACAGTACTGGATTTCTTCGGCGGAATACCGGAAATTTAAAGGAACGGCAAGAGCGCCGGCTTTTAAAATACCGAAATAAATAGGAAGCCATTCCAGACAGTTCATAAGGAGAATGGCAACCTTATCTCCTTTTTTTACCCCGCGTTCAATCAGAAGGTTGGCAAAGCGGTTTGCCTTTTCATTAAATACGTTCCATGTGATTTCTCTTCTGTAATAAGGAGCGCGTACCGGCTCGATCAGTTCAAATTCCTTCCATGTAACACGTCTTGTTTCCGGCATTTCCGGGTTGATTTCTACAAGACAGACGTCATCTCCGTAGAGACGGCAGTTTTTTTCTAATATATCAGTAAGCGGCATAATAAATCATCCATTCCCTTTCTTAGTCTATTTCCTATACACGACAGGAAATCAACGCTTTAACGCGGCGAAGTCTATTAATGTTTATAATACCGAACTTTGCAGGGAATGTCAACTGATTTTTTTATACTCCCAGAAGATAAGCGGCATTTTCCCAGAGAATCTGCTGCTTTTCTTTTTCGGAGAGACCGGTAAGATTTTTTAATTTTTCCACGCAGTCTTTCTGGTAAGTCCAGGGCGCGTCCGTTCCGAAAAGAACCTTATCCGCCCCGTGGAGATGGATCATTCTTGTAAGCTGCTCCTCTTCCATGTGCATAATGGAGTAGGAGGTGTCAAAATATACATTTTTTCCGCAGAGTTTTTCTTCTGCTTCCTTATAATTGCCGTTGCTTCCCATATGAGCCAGGATCAGTCTGGGAGGAGCGGTGTCCTCAAGAACATGGAGGATCATATCCGGGGAGCAGAACGCCTCATCGGGAGTGTAGGGGTCATCTCCAGCGTGAGTGAGGACAGAAAGACCAAGCTCTGAGGCAGCGTAAATAATGCGCATATACCGGATGTCATCAAAATATACACCCTGGTAGTTGGGATGAAGCTTAATTCCCTGAAAACCTTCTCTTTTTATCAGTTTTAAAATTTCTTTATAATTGTCGCATACAGGGTGAAGACCGGCGAAGGAAATAAGGCGGTGTGAGGAGCTGTCGGCATAGGTTTCATTAATCTCTGCTGCAAAACGAATAACAGAATCAATTTGATGTGGATTTGTGACAACGGGTAAGATCACACTTATATCCACGCCGCTTTTTTCCATGGAAGCAAGAAGCCCAGCGGCAGTTCCGTTCATGCTTGGAGTGTGGTTCATTACAAAAGAAAGTTTTGGCACTGCTTTTTCTGCAACCTTGTCCGGGAAAATATGTGTATGAAAATCTATAATCATAATAAAACCTCTCTTTCGGGTGAATTCTTTCGCGATTTGCACAGGCATCATTATAAAACAAAATTTTTTCGGTTTCAATCAGAGAAAAAGAATGATAAAATAAAAATGTAAGTAAACAGCAAGGGAGGCATAAAATATGTATCGAATATTAATTGTGGAGGATGATGAAACAATAGCAGGTCTTGTGCAGAAGCATCTTCAATCCTGGGGGTATCAGGTTGACTGTGTGAGCGATTTTTCCAATGTGCTCCGGGAATTTGTGCAGAAAGATCCGCAGCTCGTTCTTCTTGATTTAAAGCTTCCCTTTTATAATGGCTTTCACTGGTGTGAGGAAATCAGGCGGATTTCTCAGGTTCCTGTTTTGTTTCTTTCTTCCGCAGCAGACAACATGAATATGGTTATGGCAATGAGCCGGGGAGCGGACGATTTTATTGCAAAGCCCTTCGACCTTGACGTGCTTGCCGCGAAGGTGCAGGCAGTGTTAAGGCGGACATATGCTTTTGGGAAAAACTCCAATCTTCTGGAATGCGGAGGCGTGATCTTAAATCTTGGAAACGGAACCCTCCAATATAATGGAGAAAACGTGGAGCTTACAAGAAACGAGCTGCGGATTCTCCAGATTTTAATGGAACACGCGGGAAAAATCGTATCGAGGGACGATATTATGACACATCTCTGGGAAAACGACAGCTTTGTGGACGACAATACCCTGACAGTCAATATGACCCGCCTTCGTAAGAAGCTGGAAGGTATGGGGCTTTCTGATTTTATTGTGACAAAAAAAGGAATGGGATATATGGCGCAGGGAGGAATTGCATGAAATATCTCAGAGAATATGCAGGAAGAATAAAAAAACCTGCTCTGGCATTTTTTCTCTGCTGTTTTACAGCAGGCTGTGTGGCGTTTCTCTATGACCTTCCGGCAGAACCGGTGATTTACGGCGGAATTTTATGCACGCTTATCATGCTTCTTTTTTTCTGGGACGGATACCGGAAATACGTAAGACGAAGAGAAACTCTTCATCAGATTTTAGATAACAGTTTTCTGGAAGAAAAAATGTTTCCGGAGCCTCTTGACGAGACAGAGAAACTTTATCAGGAAATCGTGAAAAATTTTAACAGCCTTCGAATGAAAGCAGAAGGTGGAAAACTTCGTTTTTACGAGGAGCTGACGGATTATTATACCATGTGGGTGCATCAGATCAAAACGCCTATTTCCGCGCTTCGCCTTCTTTTGCAGGAAAATAAAGAAGAAAATAAGGCGGCTATCTCCGAGCTTTTTAAAATTGAGCAGTATGTGGAAATGGTTCTCGGGTATCTGCGGACAGAAGACATATCAGCAGATATGAGCTTTCAGGAATATGAGCTGGATGGGCTGATAAAAGAGCAGATACATAAGTATGCCAGAATATTTGTGGGGAAAAAGCTGACGCTTCATTATGAAGGAGTGGAGGAACGCGTTCTTACAGACGGAAAATGGCTTGGGTTTGTGATCGGGCAGATTTTTTCCAATGCCTTAAAGTATACAAGGCAGGGAGGAATTTCCGTTTATATGAGCCCGGACAGAGCCCATACACTTGTCATTGAAGACACGGGGATCGGAATCTGTCAGGAAGACCTTCCGAGGGTGTTTGAAAAGGGATTTACCGGGCATAATGGCAGAGAGGATAACCGTTCCACAGGGATTGGACTTTACCTTTGCGTGAAGATTATGAAGAAGCTGCGCCATGAGATTACGATAGAATCCACACCCGGAAAAGGCACAAAGATTTATCTTTTTCTGGGAAGAAAAGCGCTTGATATGTATTGACAGGAGGGATTTATGGGAGAAGTACAGCAGTCAAATTATGAAAAGGTTCTGGAAATGTGGCGCCAGAATTTTCTGAAAATGGACCATGAGTTGTTAATTAAAAAGTTTCAGCTGGAAGCAGATGAAGAAAATATTTATCTTGTATATTTCAACAAAAAACTTAAGATTAACAGAATCACGGGAAAGATTTTCTACATGGAGGATCCGGAGAGAAAGCCGGGATTTGATACTTCGATTACTATATATAATATGTTTCACTATGCCTGTGAAGTTCCGGCAGAATCGGGAAAACTTGTGCCATTCCGTGAAGTGAAGCGAGTGTATCCTTTTGAGGCAGCATATAAGAGAACGATTCTGAAACGGTTTTCTGAAATTTTTTCCGGTCACGTAAAAGAACTTTCTGAGGCGTGTGAAGCTCTCGGAGGAAAAAAATTACCCCAGGGGGATGCGGGATATGTGATTCCTGTTTTTCCTTTTCTTCACATCGCAGTTCTTTTCTGGGATGGCGACGATGAATTTGAAGCACAGGGCAATATGCTCTTTGATTCCAATATTACAGATTTTTTTCACGAGGAAAATGTAGTATGTGTAGCAGCAGATGCTGTGTATTATCTTACATTAGCGGCAGGAATGGAAGGGGAGGAAATTTACGCTTCCCTGCCCACAGAGGCAGATTCTTTCTCCAATCTTACAGAAATGTAAGGATAAGGCTTAAATTGTAACCCGGGTCTATGGAAACAGGCTCCGGGTTTTCTTATACTATAAGCATAGAATGAAAAACAGAGAGGAGAAAGAATATGTCATTACTGGAAGTAACAAATGTAAAGAAAATATACAGCACCCGATTTGGCGGAAATAAAGTGCAGGCGTTATCAAATGTTACATTTTCTGTGGAGGAAGGAGAATTTGTGGCGATTATGGGAGAGTCAGGAAGTGGAAAAACTACACTTTTAAATATTTTGGCGTCTCTTGACCGCCCTACAGAGGGAGAGGTGCTTCTTGAGGGGAAAAGCATTGTTCATTTAACGGAGAAGGAGATTTCAGCATTCAGAAGAAAGAACCTTGGGTTTGTATTTCAGGATTTTAACCTTCTGGATACGTTTAGTCTTCGTGATAATATTTATCTTCCCCTTGTTCTTGCTGGGGAAAATTACAGAGAAATGGAACAGAAGATACGTCCCATTGCACAGGCTCTCCGCATTGCAGATATTTTGGAGAAGTATCCTTATGAGGTTTCCGGCGGACAGAAGCAGAGGGCGGCAGTTGCAAGAGCCTTGATTACAGAGCCGAGACTGATTCTTGCAGACGAACCTACCGGAGCCCTTGATTCTAAGGCGGCGTCACTTCTTTTATCTATGTTTGGAGAAATCAACGAGGCAGGACAGACAATTCTCATGGTAACCCACAGCGCCCAGGCTGCAAGCCATGCATCGAGAGTGCTTTTTATTAAGGATGGAGAAGTGTTTCATCAGATTTACAGAGGTGGAAAAACACATCAGGAAATGTACCAGATGATTTCCGATACTCTGACGATTCTGACAACAGGCGGTGAGACTTATGCGTAAAGGGTTATTTTTAAAGCTGGCAGTAAGCAATATTAAAAGAAATAAAGGTACATATATTCCATATATGATTACATGTATCTGCTGCATTGCCATGACGTACATGATGTTTTTTGTAACACAGAGCAAAGATTTATCCGTGCAGGTTCCAGATAGTGCAATGGTAACAAGTATTATGTTTCTTGGGATTGCCGTTATTTATATTTTTTCTTTTATATTTCTTTTGTACAGCAATAGTTTTGTCATGAAAAGGCGGCAGAAGGAAATCGGGCTCTATAACATTCTGGGGCTGGAAAAAGGACATATTATGAAAATGATGGCTGTAGAGACGTTGCTCACTTCTGTTATCAGTATTATCGGAGGTATTGCAGCGGGGATTCTGGGAAGTAAGCTGGCCCTTTTGCTGCTGCTTAAAATCCTGCATGTTCCTGCGCAGCTTGGATTTTACGTGTGTGTGCCTGGAATTATAGTGTGTGCAGTGATGTTTCTTCCTGTTGTAATTGTAACCTTATTCCGAAATGTCCACAGAGTGCGGTTAAGTCAGCCTATCGAGCTTCTGCGCAGCGGAAACACCGGAGAAAGAGAGCCGAAAGCAAAATGGCTGATGGCGCTTGTGGGATTTCTTTGCCTTGGAAGTGGATATTATATTGCAGTGACAACAAAATCTCCTGTCACAGCTCTTGGATTGTTTTTTGCGGCGGTGCTTCTTGTTATGGCAGGTACTTATCTTTTATTTACAGCCGGAAGTATTGCAGTGTTAAAAGTGATGCGCTGGAAAAAAAGTTTCTATTATAAAACAAAGAATTTTACAAGCATTTCCGGTATGATTTATCGTATGAAACAAAATGCAATGGGGCTTGCAAGTATCTGTATTTTAAGTACAGGCGTACTTCTTATGCTGTCCACTACGGTTTCTCTGAATATGGGGATAGAAAATTCTTTAAGCGATATGTTTCCTTACGATGCAGGTTTTACATTTAACAATGTTACTTTTGAAGAAGTGCCGCGATTGCGAAATGCTTTTGATGAAGCTGTGGAAAAAGAGAAAGTTCCTTATGAAGAAAAAGTAACGCAGGTAATTCTTGATATTAGTATTGCGAGAAACGGGAATAATATGGAAATTCTTACAAGGGATACGGCTGCTTCTGCAAATGTGGAATATCTGACGGTTGTGCCTGAGGAAGAGTATGAGAAAATCAGCGGAAAAACTGTAGAGCTGAAGCCGGGAGAGATTCTTGCATTTCAGGAAAACGGAGGAAAAGGAGATATTGCTCTGAATGGTGTTGATTATAAGGTAAAGGAGTGGCTGGAAGAAAAGCCAACATATGACAGAGGAAATAATATATTTTATAAAACTACAATTGTAGTGACAAAAGAGGATTTACAAAAAATGGACGCTCTCCAGAAAGAGCTGGTTGGAAAGGACAGGGGTTACCTGAAGCTTGAGTTTGGGCTTTATATAGAAGGGGGAAAAGAGGCAGATATAAAATATGGAAATCTTTTGCAGGAAGATTTAGCGCCGTTGGCAGAGACACTTCAGGCAGAAGATGGAGATATGACACCTTGGTTTCGATATAATATCCGGGAAGAACATTACAGCTCTTTTTATACATTAAACGGCGGTCTTCTCTTCCTTGGAATTTTCCTCGGATTTATTTTCCTTGTGGGAGCCGGCATGATCATTTATTACAAACAGATGTCGGAAGGATATGAAGATAAAGATCGGTTTGAGATCATGCAGAAGGTGGGCATGAGCCGGAAAGAGGTGAAGTCAGCCATACGAAGACAGATTCTCATGGTATTTTTCCTGCCTCTTCTGATGGCTGTCCTTCATATTATCATGGCGTTCCCTATGATCAGCCGCCTTCTGGGGCTTTTGGGAATGATGAATACAGAGCTGTATATTTTATGTACTGCCGGTACAATTGTTGTTTTTGCAGTGATTTATGCGGCAATCTATATGTGTACGGCGAAGTCTTATTATAAGATTGTGGAGAGGAGAGGGTAGTTTACCTCTTCGCAAAGTGAGTAAAGAGATAGTGGAAGATGAAGGGAGAATCTGCTAAAATAAAGATAGAAAATAGAAAAGGGGTGGTATACAGACCTTTCATAATACAAAGGATAAAAATACTGAAATTTATGAAAGGAGAGCCCTTATGGGAAATTCAAAGCACGAAGATGCCATTATGAAAATGGGGTTTCGCTATTTTCGGGATACAATTTTGAAATTGCTGGGAATTGATTATACCTATGTGGATATAGGTCCGACAGAGCTTGTGGAATTGACGATTCATTCTCTTTATATGGATTTTACGTTTCTAACAACATCGGGTCAATATGTTCACGCAGAATTTCAGACGACCAATGGAGGCGAAAAAGATTTACGCCGTTTTCATGCTTACGAGGCAGTTTTATCACATGAGAGCGGCATGATATATTCGGGAGGTATCAAAAACTCAAAGACAGAGCTGGATTGCGGCGTGTATACATACAGAGTGATACCGGTTTACATGACTGCCAGAGACGCGGAAGAGATAAAGGAGGTGACTGCCATGACCAGATTAGGACAGATGTTGTATGATGATGGTTTTAAGAGTGGAAGTGAGCGTATGACAAAGCTGACACGAATTTTACTGGAGGAGAATCGTCTGGAAGATTTGAAGAAAGTAACTGAAGATAAAGAGTTTCGTGAAGAGTTAATGAAGAAGTATAATATTCAGTAAGTATGAATAAAAATCCACTGTTTTTCTTTTGCATGAGGAAAACGGTGGATTTTTTGAGGAAATCTGGTAAAATAGTAAAGTATTACTAAAAGAAAGGAAGGAGAGCCTTATGAAAGGCGAAAGTTTTAAAAGGGGGCTGCGCGATGGTGTGCCTATAGGGCTGGGGTATTTTGCCGTATCGTTTACATTTGGCATGATGGCAGTTGCCGGTGGATTAAGTATCTGGCAGGCAGTGCTGATTTCTTTTACAAACCTGACATCAGCCGGGCAGTTCGCAGGACTTGAGATTATTCTTGCGGCAGGTTCTTACTGGGAGATGGCGCTGACACAATTAATTATCAATCTGCGGTACAGTCTGATGTCATTTTCTCTGTCTCAGAAATTAAGAAGAGATGTTTCCTGGGCGCACAGGTATCTTGTGGCGTTTGGTGTGACAGATGAGATTTTTGGAATCAGCGTAAGTCGTCCGGAAAAGGTACATCCATTTTATAATTACGGAGCCATGTGCGTGGCAATTCCAGGATGGACACTGGGAACACTTGCAGGTGCAATCTCAGGAAATCTTCTGCCGGATTTTATGATGAGTGCTTTAAGTGTGGCGATTTACGGAATGTTTCTGGCAATTATCATTCCTCCTGCAAAGAAAAATAAAGTTGTTCTTGCAGTTGTTCTGGGAGCGATGGCAGTAAGCGGACTGTTTTCTGTTGTGCCGATTCTGAAAAAGGTATCTTCTGGTTTTGTGATTATTATTACAACCCTTCTTGTGGCTGGGGCAGCGGCGTATTTCTGTCCGGTGCAGGAAGTAAAAGAGACGGAAGAAAGAGAAGGTAAATCGTATGAGTCATAATATTTATATTTATATATTCGTTATGGCAGGAGTTACATACCTTATTCGTATGCTTCCTCTTGTCCTTGCAAAAAAAGAAATTTCAAATCCGTTTATCAAATCGTTTCTTTATTATGTGCCGTATGCCTGCCTGGCAGCCATGACATTTCCTGCAATCCTGTTTGCTACAGAAAGCCCCGTTTCAGGAGCAGCAGGCTTGGGAGCTGCGCTGGTTGCGGCTTATAAAGAAAAAAGCCTTCTTACCGTTGCCCTGGCTGCCTGCTGTGCAGTGTTTATTGTGGAGCGGATTTTACAGTTTATTCCAGTCTGAGAAGCCTCTGCTTCTAAAGTGGACGCGTTCGAATTAATTTTCTCCCAAAAAAGAAAGGTCAATTTCCCCGTCATACACTGTTGTGGCGGGGCCTGTCATATATACAAGATTTTCTTCGCGGTCCCAGAAGATTTCCAGATCTCCCCCAAGAAGTTTTACCGTAACAGGGGCGCTTCCGTCAACGTGATGATTTAAGATAGAAGCAACCGCAACGGCGCAGGCTCCTGTTCCGCAGGCAAGCGTTTCGCCGGAGCCTCTTTCCCACACACGCATCTGAACCGTATGCTCATCAATGACTTTAACAAATTCTGTATTTACTCTGTCCGGGAAAAGTGGGTGATTTTCAAATTTCGGACCGATTTTCTCAATTTCAAGATGATCCACATCTTCCATAAATACAACAGCGTGGGGATTTCCCATGGAAATACCTGTAAAATGATAAGTGTTTTCCTCTATTTCTATAGGCACATCAACGGCTTTATCCCCTTCTGTCAGAACCGGGATTTCTTTTGGGGTGAGAATGGGAGAACCCATATTTACACGGACGGAGGAAACCTTCCCGTTTTTTACGGTAAGATCAAGATATTTGATACCGCTTTTTGTTGCAACGGAAATGCTTGTTTTATTTACAATGCCGTAGTCGTAGGCGTATTTTGCAACGCAGCGGATTCCGTTTCCGCACATAGCTCCCTGAGAGCCGTCAAGATTATACATATCCATTTCGCAGTCTGCGATTTCAGAAGGTTTAATAAGAATCAGACCGTCGGAACCGATCCCAAAGTGGCGGTCGCTTACAAATTTTGCCACCTCACCTGGATTTTTTACGGTTTCCTTAAAACAGTTTACATATACATAGTCGTTTCCAATTCCCTGCATTTTTGTGAATTTCATAATATCATTTCCTTTCGTGATGTATTTATATATAGATGCCAGGGTCAAAAGGTCCCAGGCTTCTTTTCAGAATCCCTTTTATCTGTGCAATTAAAGTTCCGTAATTGGTTATGGGGATTTCCTGATCTTTTGCACAGGCAATCCTGTATTTCATTTCTCTTTCATTGAGCATACAGCCGCCGCAGTGGACAATCATCTTATAAGGAGAGAGATCTTCTGGAAATTCTGTCCCGGAGGTAAAGGAAAAGGAAAGCTCTTCTCCTACATATTCCTGGATCCATTTTGGGAGTTTGACGCTTCCAATATCATTACACTGGCGATGGTGGGTGCAGCCTTCGCTTATAAGAATCCTGTCTCCTCTTTTCAGGGAATCCAAAGCGGAAGCTCCCTCTGCCAGAGTCTCAAGATTTCCCTTGTATCTGGCAAACAGAATCGAAAAAGAAGTAAGCGGGATATGTTCCGGCGTGTGTTTTGCTACAAAGGGGAAAACCTGGCTGTCTGTAATCACAAGCCGGGGAGAGATTCCTTTTTCCAGAAGCCCGGAAAGCGCCTGTGGAAATTCCGTGTCCCGCACAGTAAGAGCCGTCGCTCCGCAGGAGAGAATATCCCGGATCGTCTGCTGCTGAGGAAGAATGAGCCGTCCCTTTGGCGCAGCCTTGTCAATGGGAATGACAAGAAGCACAAGGTCAAGGGGCTTTAACAGATCAGATACAAGGGGCTTTTGTTTGTCTTCTTTTGGGGCAAGAGCGGCAATGCGCTCTTTGAGCTCATGAATATTTGTGCCGTCCTTTGCACTGACGCAGACAGAAGGTATATCAGACAAAGCGGCATTTCCGGGCAGACTTCTGTTTAAATCTATCTTATTATATACAAGAAGAAACGGAATGTTTTTTGCCCGGAAACGGGAAATCAGAGTTTCTTCTGTGGCTGATAATCCCGCGGTACTGTCTATAATAAGAACAGCAATATCTGTTTTATTCAGAACCTGCAGCGTTTTCTGGATCCGGAGATTTCCAAGTTCTCCCTCATCGTCAATGCCCGGAGTGTCGATTAGCATGGCAGGACCTAAGGGGAGAAGCTCCATTGTTTTATATACCGGGTCAGTTGTTGTTCCTTTGACATCAGAGACAATGGCAAGATTCTGCCCTGTCACTGCGTTTATGATGCTTGATTTTCCGGCATTCCGCCTGCCGAAAAAAGAAATGTGTACCCGCTCTGCGGCGGGCGTCTGATTCATAGCCATAGTTACCTCCTTTTGGTTTTCTCATGTCTATATCGGAATAAATGAGTATTTATTCGTCTAAGTGTTGTAAATAATTATAAAAAAAATTTAATTATTATGCAAGTATACTCTTGCATTTTAGGAAAAACATGATAGAATAGAAGCACAGTAAAGATTATACAAAGACATTGCATAAATTAAATATTTATTCATCTCACACATATTTCAAGGAGGAAAAAGTAATGAAAAACATGAAGAAATTTGCAGCACTTGCACTGAGCACAGCGATGATCGTATCTATGACAACAGGAGTTTCCGCAGCAATCGAGTCAAAAGATGACCTTGCAGGAAAGAAGATCGGCGTACAGCTTGGAACAACAGGAGACCTTGAGGCTTCTGAATATGAAAAAGACGGAGCAGTAGTAGAGCGTTACAGCAAAGGCGCTGAGGCAATCCAGGCATTAAAAGCAGACCAGATCGACTGTGTGATCATTGACTCTCAGCCGGCACAGAAATTCGTAGAAAATAACGATGATCTGAAAATTCTGGACGAGCCATTTGTTGAGGAAGAATATGCAATCTGCCTGAAAAAAGGCAATGATGAGCTTCTAAAAGAAATTAACGGAGCATTAAAAGAATTAAAAGAAGATGGAACAATCGACAGCATTATGGATAACTATATTGGAGATAATATTGGCGAGACACCATATGAATCTCCGGAAGATGCTGACCATTCCAAAGGAAAACTGATCATGGCAACAAACGCGGAGTTTGAGCCGTATGAGTACCATGAAGGAGACGAGATCGTAGGAATCGATGCAGATATTGCACAGGCAATCTGCGATAAGCTTGGATATGAGCTTAAAATCGAAGATATGGAATTTGACGCGATCATTGCAGCTGTAAATTCTGGAAAAGCAGATTTCGGTCTTGCAGGAATGACAATTACAGAAGACCGTCAGGCAAGCGTAGATTTCACAGACACATACGCAAACGCAAGCCAGGTTATCATTGTAAAGAAATAATAGGAACTGATTGTAGGAATTAGAGACAAAGAGCTGTTGCATTGATACAACAGCTCTGTTTTAAGGAAGAGGAAAAATTCATGAACCATATGTTTTTAGCAGATATTAAACAGGATTTATATCTGAACTTCATTAAAGACGACCGTTACATGTGGCTTGTGGACGGTCTGAAAACAACATTGATCATTACTGCTTTTGCCGTTGTGATCGGAATCATCATCGGATTCTTTGTTGCGATCGTCCGTTCTGCCCACGACAAGACAGGATCCTTTAAAATTTTAAACGCCATTTGCCGCGTATACCTGACTGTAATCCGCGGTACACCTGCAATGATCCAGCTCTTAATTATGAACTTTGTTATTTTCGGTTCTGTGAGCATGAATAAAATTGTAGTAGGCGCGCTTGCTTTCGGTATTAACTCCGGCGCGTATGTGGCAGAAATTGTCCGTTCCGGAATTATGTCCATTGATCAGGGTCAGATGGAAGCAGGACGAAGCCTTGGCCTTAATTATGCGCAGACCATGCGTCTGATCATCGTGCCGCAGGCATTTAAGGCAGTGCTTCCTGCACTTGTAAACGAGTTTATTGTTTTGATCAAAGAGACTTCTATCATCGGATATATTGGCATGATGGACCTTACAAAAGGAGCAATGCTGATCCAGAGCCGTACATACAACGCGTTCTGGCCTCTGCTTGCGGCAGCAGCAATTTATCTTGCACTTGTTATGATTCTTACATTTGGAATGAATAAACTGGAAAGGAGACTGAGAACCAATGAACGCTGAGAATAATCAGGTATTAATTGAAGTAAAAGAACTGAAAAAGGCATTCGGAGATAACCGTGTTCTGGATGGCATTTCTACTGATATACATCAGGGCGAAGTGGTTGCGATTATCGGTCCTTCCGGTTCCGGTAAATCTACGTTCCTGCGTTCCTTAAACTTAATGGAAGTACCCACAGGCGGTCAGATTCTTTTTGAGGGAACAGATATTACAGACCCGAAGGTGGATATTAACCGCCACCGCCAGAAAATCGGAATGGTTTTCCAGCAGTTCAATCTGTTTCCGCATAAAACAGTAAAAGAAAATATCATGCTTGCACCTGTCACATTAAAATTAATGACAGGTGAGGAAGCGTCAAAAAAAGCAGATGAGCTTCTTGCCCGCGTAGGTCTTCCGGACAAGGCGGACGCTTATCCGGATATGCTTTCCGGCGGACAGAAACAGCGTATCGCAATCGCAAGAGCGCTTGCAATGAATCCTGACGTGATGCTTTTTGACGAGCCGACTTCCGCTCTTGACCCGGAAATGGTAGGAGAGGTTCTGGAACTTATGAAAGAGCTTGCAAAAACAGGAATGACAATGGTCGTTGTTACCCACGAGATGGGATTCGCAAGAGAGGTTGCAACAAGAGTTATTTTTATTGATGATGGAAAAATTCAGGAAGAAAATACTCCTGCAGAGTTTTTTGAAAATCCGAAGAATCCGCGTTTAAAAGAATTTTTATCAAAGGTTTTATAAAGAATCAGAAGAGACAGAAAGCCCCCGGCAGTTCAGATGTGAACTGCCGGGGGCTTTTGGAAAGGAGTATAAGTATAAAAGTATAAAAAGCATTAATTCTCAGAAGGACATTGATTTTTCTGAAGCTCTCCGTAACAGTATTTCATAATCGCTTTTCTTGTGATCAGTCCAATAAAGGAGCCCTGATCATCTACCACAGGAACGTAGTTCTGATTGATGGCACGATCCAGCAAATCCTCCATGTTGGAATTTGCGTGTACCGGTTTATAAGTTGCTCTTCTTGGGATTGCCATAATGGAAATTCCCTCTGTATCTTTCATGTCTGTAATGTTTAAATGTTTCATTCCCCACAGAAGGTCTCCCTCAGAAATAGTTCCGAGATATTTGCCGTCAAGGGTGAGGAGAGGAATACAGGAAAACTTCCGGTGCTCCATTTTTTCAAGAGTCTGTCTTAAGGTTTCGTCTTCAAATATGTATGCCACTTCACTTTTGGGTGTCAGAAAAAATAAAATATTCACGTTATTACCTCATTACTGTATAGCACTTGTTTTTAGTTATACGCCGAAAAAACCCGGCGATTTGTACTATAATAATGATAGTATGAGGCAGTGTTTCTGTCAATAAGATGAAATATTAAATTTTTAGAAAGTGAGCACAAAGATTTGAAGAAAGTTTTACAGAAGTGAGAGATTTTTGTTTTGTATCGTAAGAAATATAGAGAAAGGCGAAACTTTACAAAATATTTAAATGACAGTATAATCAGAATAAATGTAATTTAAAGTGTGGATAGTGTTGAATTTCATAACTCCTTTATTGTTTATTTGTGATATATAAAATCTGTAATTGGTAACAGAATAAAAGCAGGCTTAAAAGAGGAAACATAAGATTTTATTAATATAATGGGGAAGATATTATGAATAAAAAACGCGATTTAAAACTTAGTATTAAAATTTCTCTGGTACTGGGCAGTATTATTTTTCTGAGTATATTTATATATTTACTCATTTATATTCATAATTCAAAAGAATATGAAAGAAAAGTCATGGGTAAAGAAAATATTGCTATGCTGCATTCTATCGATTCATCGCTGACAACAGTTTTAGAAAATGCGAACAATTATTCTAAACTGATTTTAGCGGACAGCGTTGTACAGAAACAAATGAAATCCGGAAATATAGTTTCCGATTTTGATAAACAGCAATTATTGATAAGCCGAATTTATTCTATTACTCAATTTTCAGAAAGTGTAGATACGGTTTGGCTGATCGATCAAAACGAACAAAAATTAACAGTAGGACAGAGAGCGGATTTTTCTATTAAAAAAGATACAACGGAATATAATTGGATAAAGGATCTGAACGGCAAAGCAAAGCTGCTGATTCAGAAAATTAATGGACAGAACTATCCTGTACTGGTCAGATCATTTAAAGATTTAAATGAATTTCAGACAATCGGTATTATTGGAGTTCAGATTGATAAAGAAAAATTAGAATCACTGGTTTCGGAAAGTATAATTTCCGAAAATGAAAAAATTATTATTTTAAACGAAGATAATGAAACAATCTGCTCGGCAGGAGATTTTCATGAATCAATGAAAATTTCTGAGATGGTACGGGAATTAGAGAGTTCTGATGGGGAAGTGATTCATCGAAAAAAAATCAACGGAAAATATTACTATCTGTCCGGAATTCTCAATGAAGAAAAAGACTGGAAAATTATTCGTTATTCTCCGGTTATAAAAACAGAAATTTTCAGCGGTATGTTTCGATTTAATATCATTTTAATTGTGGGGCTTGGTTTGATCATCATCGGTATATCCTTGATATTTGCCCGGTTTTTGACAGTACCTGTTCAGGTTCTTCTGGATAAAATGGAAAGTATAGAATACGGGGAACCTGAGAAAATAAATGAAAAGGCATATTTAAGTGAATTTCGAAAACTGTTTTACGGATATAACAAAATGGTTGACGAAATAAAGCGTCTGTTAGAGGAGACGATTGTAAAACAGAAAAGAATTCGAATTGTGGAATGGAATGAAATGCAGGAACTGATGAAACCGCATTTTCTTTATAATACTCTGGAATCACTGGAAGCCTTAATTTTGATGGAAGAAACAGAAAAAAGTGCAAAGCTGGTAAGAAGTCTGGGGCAGTTTTACAGAAAATCTGTCAGCGGCGGAAGGGAATTTCTTACGATAAATGAGGAAATTCAGATTGTAAAAGATTATGCGGATATATTAAAAATCCGTTTTGGAGACAGCTTTAAATTTGATGTGAGACTGGATAAGACATATGGTTATTATAAAATACCGAAGCTTACCATTCAGCCATTAGTCGAAAATGCTTTTCAGCATGGAATTCGAATTCAGGAAAAATATGGGTATATTCAGGTATGTGTAGAAGGAGAGGAAAATAAGATACATATTTCTGTTAAGGATAATGGAAAAGGAATACCAAAGGATATTATCTGTGAATTCGAAAAAGGAAAAATGCCAGATGAAAAACGGAGCCTTGGTCTCAGGGGGACGATACAGAGACTTAAAATGATATATGAAGGTGCGTTCTCATATAAAATTTTTAATGAGGGGCTGGCAGAGGTTCATATCTATATAGACAGCAGTGTATTGGAGGAAGAGAAGTGTGAAAAAACTGAGAGTAATTGTCATCGATGATGAGATGTTGATAAGAAAGCTGATTCGTATGAAGATACACACAAAAAGGCTGAATCTCGAGATTGTGGGAGAGTATGCCAATGGTGTATCTGCATTGCAGGCTCTGGAAGAAATAAAACCGGATATAGTGATCAGCGATATTTGCATGCCGGAAGCAGATGGGCTGTTTTTCAGTGAAGAATGTGTAAAGCGCTTTCCGGAAATAAAAATAATACTGGTCACAGGATACGACGATTTTGAGTATGCCAGACGAAGTATAAAAGCAGGCGTATTTGATTATATTTTAAAACCTGTTCAGGAAGAGGAACTGAATGCTTCTCTGGAGCGTGCAGTAAATGAAATTCTTAAAATCTGCGATGAAAAAGAAAAGCAGAAGCAGTTTTTAAGAGAGATGAACTTAAATAAAGCGGCATTGCGGGATATTTATCTTAATAATATTTTGAGCAAGAATCAGCATATAGAAGATATGAAAGAAAAGCTTCTTGAGTATGGGATTGACATAGATAACAACACAGCAAAAGGGCTGCAACTGGGGCTGATCGTGGCAGAAGAGGGGTTTTATGAGCCTGAAATGGTTTTGCAGATAATGGAAGAAACAAAAACTTTCTTTCAGAGTGACGAGGGGATCATTGTATTAAAAGATTTATGGAACAGAATTGTAATTATTTCTGAATGTGTGGAAATGCCATTTGCAGAGTGCCTTGATATATTGAACTCTTTAATAAAAGAGAAATATAAGTGTCATTTATTTATGGGGATTTCTAAAAATTTTTCCGGCTGGAAAGAAGTACATAAGGCGTATCTGGATGCTTTGAGTTTTATTCAGAAAAGGCGCACAGAAAGAATTAAAAATGAAACAGCAGATTTTACAGAGTGGGAAAAGATAAAAAATGCTGTTGAAAGAGGCGATGTGGAGGAAGTTCAAAAACTGGGAGAGTTGCTTTTGGACAGTGAAAATCTGGATTTGGAAGAGATGAATCAGAGCCTCCAGAAAAAAGTTCGGAAACTCTGTATTGATCTGGAAGTCAATCAGAATCATATTCTTTTTTTAAAAGAAATTTCATGGGTATATACAAAAGAGCAGATGGAATATTGTGTCAGAAACATACTGACGGAGCTGACAATCCGAAAGAAAATCAGTGCGCAGGAGAATAACAGCGAAACTGTGGAAAGAGTGCTTGCCTATATGCTGCAGCATATAGGAGAAGATTTAAGTCTGAATCTGCTTGCAGAGAAGTTTTGTCTGAGTAGCTGTTATCTTAGCAAATTAATTAAAAATTTTACCGGTAAAAAATATGTGGAACTTCAATCGGATATACGATTACGAAAGCTGTTGGAAATGATCCATACCACAAATATGAAAGATTATGATATTGGCAATATGATTGGGATTCAGGATCCGCATTATTTAAGCATCTGGTTTAAAAAGATGATGGGTTCTTCTATTACCGAATATCGAAAGTGTGTCAGCGAAAAAACAAAATAATGAAATTCGATCAATGAAAAGGACAAGAAAATGAAACATTTATAAAAGGTTTATGAATGTATTTTCCTGTCCTTTTTCTTTATAATTACAGTATCACAAAAAACAAATTAAAGGAGAACGGAAAATGAAAAAGACATTAAAAAAAGCGGGAGCGCTCTTAGTCGCAACAGGTTTGGTTGTTTCTTCAGCAATGCCTGTAATGGCAAAAGGTGAGGAAGAAGAAATCACACTTACTATCTGGCATCAGTCTGTAGCTGATACGGATCCAGTCAAAAAAATTATTGAGGATTCTGTGGAAGAATACCATGAATTACATCCAAATGTTACCATTGAACAGGACGGAGTTACAGGTGAGCAGTACAAAACAAAGATTAAGACAGCGTTTGCTGCTGGGGAAGCTCCGGATATTTCCTACATGTTCAGCGGTGGAAGCTTTGTAAAACCTTACATTGATGCAGGCTATCTTATGCCTATTGATGATTACGTAAGTGAAGATACTTTAGACAGTGTACTTCCGGGAATGTTAGAAGGCTGTACATTCAATGAAAAGTTGTATACTCTTCCAACTGTAACATTCCTCGCAAACCTGTATTGCAATACAGAAATGTTTGAAGACGCAGGAGCAGAGATTCCGACAAACTGGGACGAACTTCTCGATGCAGTTAAAAAATTAAAAGATGCAGGCTATACGCCGATTATTTTGGGAGAAAAAGACAGATGGCCGGGTATGTATCTGTATGACATTATTTCTGCAAGAACTGCAGGAAATGCAGGTCTGGAGGAAGCGTTTGCCGATCCTTCCAAATTTAATACCGAGCCGTTTATCGAAGCAGCAGAGAAACTTCAGGAACTTGTAGAGGCAGGCGCTTTTAATGAAAGTATGATGAGCATGAGTTACGATGAGATGGTAGAAGGCTTTGCAGCAGGACAGGGAGCTATGCTTTTCCAGGCAAACTGGACACACCCGTCTATTCAGGCAGAGACAGCGGCAACAAAGGATAAGGTAAAATGTGTGGCATTTCCTGTGATTGAAGGCGGTGCCGGAAGCATTACAGAATTTTCCGGCGGAAGTTCTGATGGATATTACATCAATGCAGACTGCGAACACCCAGAGGAAGCAGTAGAATATCTGGAATATCTGAGTCAAAAAATCGGTGAAGTAGGTTATCAGCAGGGTGCAGGTCTTCCATGCTGGGATACTACGGGCGTTGATACAGAGGGCTTAACTCCGCTTGATAAAGAATCAGCAGCATTGATGGAAACAGGAACATCTTATATTTCATGGTGGGATAATATTCTTTCTGCTGAAGATTCTGAGACTTACAAAGATTTACTGGCTCAGTTAATGGCAATGAAAATTACACCGGAAGAATTTTGCGAGAGTATGGCAAAACTCAGCCCATCAGAATTTTATTCAAAATAAATGTTTATAAAAGGGCTGCATCGATTGCGGCCCTTTTTCTTTCAGATTCAGATACGTAAGGAGCGAACAAAATGCAGAAAATATTGTCAAATAAAAAAGCGATTGCGTTATTTATGCTTCCTACAATACTTTTGATAGGGGTTCTGGTTATCGTTCCAATCGGACTGTCAGTATACTACAGTCTGTTGGATTGGGACGGTATTGGAAAAAGTGTTTTCGTAGGATTTAGAAATTATAAAGATTTACTTTCAGATGAAAGGTTTTTAAATTCTGTAAAAAATTCATTGCTGTATGCGGGCTGTTCTTTATTTATACAGCTTCCGTTTTCTTTGCTGCTTGCTATTGTTGTAGCAAATGTAAAAAGAGGTGAAAGATTTTACCGCACAACATTTTTTATTCCGGTTATTATTTCCAGTGTTGTGATCGGACAGCTATGGCAGAAAATATATAATGGAGACTACGGTCTTTTAAATTCATTTCTGTCCATGATCGGTATACAGGGGCAGGACTGGCTGGGACAGGAAAGTACGGCATTGATATCAGCGTTTATTCCAAACTTATGGCAGTATGTTGGCTATCATATGCTGATTATGTATGCGGGGATTAAGTCTATATCACCGGATATTAATGAAGCTGCAAGGATTGATGGTGCAAGTAAAACTCAGATTGCTTTTAAAATTACCATACCGTTGTTGAAACCGGTATTACAGGTATGCACAACCTTTTCTCTCATTGGAGCACTTAAGATTTTCGATTTAATTTATGTTCTTACTGGAGGAGGACCATTCTTCTCCACAGAAGTACCGACAATTTATATGTATAAAACAATATTTGATTCTTTTAAATATGGATACGGAAGTGCCATTGCAATATTTGTAATTATAGAGTGTCTGA
>ERZ834859.126-NODE-126-length-98869-cov-55.244996_pt1 | contig 98869 bp, 106 predicted proteins | sample MGYA00519947_ERZ834859 | MGnify/ENA primary metagenome ERZ834859 (study PRJEB31850, sample SAMEA3708763) | human gut metagenome | biome: human gut; feature: human-associated habitat; material: faeces | place: China | collected 2014 ...
CTATAGTGCTAAACCAAATGGTATTACTAGAAGATATTTTGGTAGAAATAGTTCTAGCAAAACAGTTATTGATAAAGCTAGCTTTACTAAAGAACAAACTAAATCTAATACTACATTAGATGAAGAAGCAGCAATTAAATTACTAGCTTCATTAGGTTATAGTGTGTTTAAATTTAACTGGATTCATACTACACAAGTAGATAAGAATGCAGTTAAAGTAATTGGTTATTATAAATTAAACAAGGCTTAATTCTGTTTAGTTATATAATTTTGGTCCTGATTTGGTCCCAGATAATTTATTTTATTGTTTATATAATAATATTATAAAAACATCTGGGACTAACCTTTAAATTTAATTATTATGAAGCAAATAAATTTATATAAGATTGTAAGGATTTTACCTGCAGATATGTTCTTTTATTCTACCATATTAGGTAAATGTAAAATAAGACAAATAAAATCTGAAGATAATGAATATCCTATTATTATTGAGAATGATAAGGGTATTATTGCTCAATTAGATAAATATGGAAAATATCTATCTTCTTGTGGTGAATGTACTTTATTTCTTAATCCTGAAAACAGAGATTGGGAAAGTGAAACTAGTAAACTTCTTATCTTTCATCATCTTTTTAAAGAAAACTGAAATAACTTAATATATGTCTTTATCCTATATATAATGATTGTTTTATATGATACAGCAATTACATATAAAAGTTGTTTTATATAGCTTGTAAAGACATATAAAAAATTAGACATATATGGATAGAACTAATCAAATTATTAAATTACATCATATAACTAATGAATTAATGGTTATGATGCAGAGATTGAATGAAATACATACTAGTATTAAAAATATTAATATATTGAAAGATCAAGATAAATCAAATATAATTGCTAATATTAGTCTTGGATGTAATAATATTGCTGAGGCTTATAGTAAAATTAAATTTAAATGATATTTGACTTTTAAGATTATTGATAATTAGTGGCTCCTTCAACATAAATGTCTCAGGAGCTTATTTTATATGTGTTGCACTTAGAAATCCTTGAAAAGGATGTATTAAGTTACACTTAGATGTATATAATATAATAAACTATGTGCAACAAGGTACAGATCTAATTTTATATTATATATAGAATTAAAACTGTACCTATTATAATATTATATTTAAATAAAATACAGACATCTTCTATCAACATTTGGTGATCATGATTTAGATCATTAGTATATTAGTTTATGATTAAAGAAAATTCTCAAATCTCCCTGACTATGGAATTAGAAGGGAGTGTTCTTCTAAGGAAGGATATTAAAACTAAAACTGTTTCTCTACTTAAATCTTTTAGAGATAAAAAAACTGGTGAGATTAAACCTGTTCTTGATAAACATGGTAAAAAACAATATATTACTAGTGAAGTAGTATATGAAGAACCTGTTTATGGTAAAGCTATTAAACATACTGTTTTACCTTATACTTTTATTGTTAATGCTTTAGAATCTCCTTTACAAGGATTTAAAGCTAAACATTGGGGTAATTTACCTGAGAAAGAGAGAGTTAGATTACATATTGAGCATTTATGTCTCTCTCAATCCTCCAAACTCCTCACCTATTCAATCTTAGAATAAAGATAGCTAAAAACCTTATTCTCTGTTTTTGTCATTTTATATTGGTTTATTCAATTCTCAAAAAACTTTGTGGTATAAGTTCTTAATTTTAAGTTTAAAATACCACATTTTCCCTAAAAACTTATTATCTTCCATATATTATTAACCTATTTAAATTTAAAAATTATGTCAAAGAAGAAAGCTGGGGTTATCATAGTACCCTTTGATGAAGAAAATGGATTAGATTTTGGTGAAAGTAACAATCCTGAATTTGTAAGAATCAGAATTGAAAGTAAAGCTATCATCAGTAGAGGAGCAGCTTTATTTAAACAAAACAGAATCATCAGAATGACCATTGACAAAGAGATCATGGAAATGTTTGATCTCAAGATTGGTACAAATCTTACAACTATATGGCCTAATTGTAGAATCTCAGTGAGGGAGCAAGTAGGAGAACCATTTTGGAAAACTGAAGATAAAGTTCAGCAACCTAAAATGACACCTGCAAATGAAGAAAAGGGAACACCTGCAAAAGTTCATTTACATCAAGGATTACCCATTTACAGAAACTTATATTTCTGTATGAATGAGAATGATCCTAACTATGATGATCTCTTAGTTGAGACCACTGAAATGGTAGATGAAGATGACTTTGTAGCTCAAGAAGTACAAGAAGAAAATATTGAAGTAGAAGCTTAATCTCACATCTCTAACCAAGGAATAGTCTGAAATATGGCTATTCCATTTTTCTAAATTCTTCATAAACATCTAGGACATAAATTTAAATTTATCTTCAACATCTACACAATTTTAAATTCTAGCCTATATGATAACCTCAATAAAAAAGAAATTCTTTAAAGCAAAATTTCCATTTTTTGCACAAAAGACCTCATTAAGCAGTCTTAATGAAACTGGAAAAGGTAGAATTTTACTATGTCTTTCTGAACAAAAATCTGTTTTAATTCAAAATGGAGAAGGTGATAGTTTTCAAATTGGAGAAGAACTAATGTTTAATCCAAATCTTTATTCAATCATAGATGAAATAACATTTACAACAGAATATATTTAATTATGAAAATAACTATAGAACAATTTCCTAAAGAACCTAAATATCCATATTTTGTATACAAATATAGACTAAGTAATGCATATGATTATGGAATGGGTAGAATTATATGGTGTCCTTCACCAGGAGTAAGCTTTTTATTTAAAAAAGGAAATGGAGATGATAAATTAAAAGAATCCATTGGAGAAGAAGTAAACTTTGATCCTACTTACTATAAAGTAATAGACAAACTAATTCTAGAAACAGAATATGTCAACCAATAGATTATCTACTCTATATGAATTATATAGACTATATGAATCTGGAAAGATAACAAAGTGGGAATTTACTTTTATAAAGTTATATCCCACTTTTACCAAAACATCTACAAAACAAAAACTTATTTTAAAATCTATATTATCTAAATGTAAATTACCAGATAAACCTAATCCTAAAATGGTATTTAATATTAGATAATATGGATAAAGAACCTTATAATTATCACTAATTATGGAACTAGATTTACTTAAAATATTACCATTCATATCTGAAACTCATGTATTTTGGTCTCCATTATTTGGGAATTGTAGAATGCATACAACAGAGCTTTCACATTATATAGATTTAGAATGTATAGAACCAGAAATCATAAAAACTATTACTATTTACAAAAATGGTAAATATCTAAGAACAGGAGAAATTATAGTGTTTCCTAGTAGAACTAATAGAAGTTGGGAAAATTTTCTTGCTCAAACACTAAGTATAGACACTCCAGTAATGTGTAGTAATGATGGCTATAATTGGGTAGCTAGATATTATTACAAAGATAAAAAAGTCTTTAGCAAAGGGCATAAAAGTAGTAATACTCCATATTACCCAGAAACATATAATTACATAGTAATTACTAGTTCCTTTAATTTTAAAGACTTACATTCTAACATTAAAAACTCTATTTGAATATGAATAAAACTATCTATGAAATATTAGAAGAGATATCTTTAAATTCTAAATCTACTTGCACATATTACAGTCCATGTTTAGGTGAATGTACAGTAGGATTAATTAAAAATAGAAAAAAGATTCTTATTCATAAAATAGGAGAGCCAAGTGTATCTTTAGAACTAAATGAGAATGGTCAACTTTATAAAGAGGGAGAAGTAATGTTATTTCCTAATAAAGAAAAAGATAAAACTTGGAACACTCTCTATAAAGAATTCTTACAAAGCAAATATAGTTTTAGACATCTCATGATGGTATCTCATAATGGAAGGGATTGGTCTCTAAAAAGATATCTTCAAGGAGATCAATGTTATGATTCAGAAATGAACAAAGACTATTATGAATATATAGTACCTATAGAAGATTTTAATTTTAAAGATTTATCTGAAAATGTTAAACTATCAATAAGTTCCTATGTCTAAAACAATATATGAAATATTAGAAGAAACTAATCCATCCTATATGGATATATATTATAGTCCTTGCTTTAATTATTGTAGAGTTAAGTTAATTGAAAACACAAAACAAATTTATATTTACAATGAAAAAGATAAAAACTCTGGATTATATTTAGATGAAAATGGAAAATTAAATCCAAAAGGAAACTGTCTAATTTCTCCAGCTAATAAAGAAAGTACTTGGATTGGCTTTTATAAAGGATATCTTAGAAGTAAATATAAGGTAGGTCATCCAATGATGTTTTCTATGGATGGATATGAATGGACTTATGGAAAATTTGATCTCTATAAAACTTGTAAAATTCCTTATAAAGGTAAAAAAGTTACACCTTCATATATGGTTCCTTTAGAACAATTTGATTTCACAAATGATTATCTTATTAAGAACATAGAAAAATCTATTGTATGACTGTATTAGAAATAATTAAAAAGTTGAATATTAGAAAAGGATATTCACCTATATATGGAGAATGTAAAATAAGTATTAAAATTGATGGTACAGCTATCATAGTCTCAAAAGGGGAAAACCATCTCCATTATTTAAATGAAGAGGGTAAAATTATTCCTGAAGGTGAATGTCTAATATTTCCATCTAAAGATAATAGAGATTGGGAATCTTTAAGAAATGAAGTTATTCCTTATAACACACCAATATTAGTATCAGATAATGGTGAAGATTGGTATTTAGAATACTATAGAATTAACTATGATTATTTAAAACTTAATTGGAATTATGCAGTTCTTGTATCAGAGTTTGATTTTAAAAATCCTGAATCTAACATTAAAAAATCTTTATTGAAATGACTTATATAGCAATAATTTTCATAGTATTAAGCATAATTGGCTTAATATTTACTCATAAACTAGGAAAAGAAACTAACACTTATTCTCCAGGAATTATACTTTTTTCTAGTCTTTTCTCTATAGTAATTTTTGGATGGTTAATAGTATTAACTGCTCCTAAAGAAAAATCTCATTTAGAATATCTAAGAGGTAATTTAGAGGTAAAATATGAACATACTTATAGAGATTCAATACTAGTAAAAACAGATACTATTAATCAATGGAAAGATAAATAATCAAAAATATGAAACCTTTTAATCTAGAAGAAGTAATTAAAAGCAAGGCTAGTAATTGTATTACCACTGTTAAAATAAAATGGGAGGAATAATATGCTAAAAGTAAATTGTACTACTAAGATAGTAAAATCCTTAGATGAGATTTCTCCATTCCTATTATTAGTTTCTGAAACAACTAATGAACATATATCACAAGAAGATATTCTTATGATTGTTAGTGTTAGTAGAGATTTAAAACTCATTAACTTTACCAAGCAAATGTATATTGAACTTACTGAAAAAGAAAGTAGATTTATTTTTGCTAGTTACTATGAAGAAAAATTGACTTTAGAAAATAATTATGATTAAATGCACAGTACATAAATTATCTGCATCTAAAGCACTATATCTAGAGGATTCTAACAAGAAAATTATTGCTTCTACTATTAAAGATACTCTATATCTTTATAAAATACCTACTAAACTAGCAGAAATTTTAGAAGATGATGATGTAGTTTATTTAGATATAGATGAAAATCATGAACTTCAAAATATAGTTCTTCCTATAAAGAAGTCTTCTGAAATAAAAGCTTCTATATATAAAACAGAATACTTTGAAATTAACTGGTTAAATACCAAGATAGAAGATCTAAGTAGTACAGTTGATAAAAAAGAAAAAGCTATAATAAGAGTACTTGGTATAATTGAAAACAAGTTTAAAACTTTACATTTATGGAACACAATAAATACACTGTGGATTATAGTATTGACAATAGTTATATTGAACCTCATATGAGGCCAGATATTGGACCTGATCCAGCTAAACCATCTACTGGAGGTATAATAGGTATTATTTTTCTATTATTAATTCTTTTAATATATATCATAGGTATTTGATAATTTACACACATAGAGAACTAAAGAAAAAGAAACTTTAAAATTATTTATTATGAAAAAAGAAGCTTATTTAAAAATGATGGATTTTAGTAATCCAAAACCAAATTTTAATTATTGTTTAGGATGGAAAGAAACTCCTATTATTGAAGATAAGAAAAGAGATTATGGTTGTTTTGTAGAAGTTTCTACAGAAGAAATAAAAAGAAGACTTAAAAATAAATAATATGTTAGTATTATTTAATAGGAATAAACTATTAAAATTAGATTATAGAGAGGAAAAAATAGGAGCTAATGATTGGATATATTTTTCTCTCTATTCATTTATAATTTGGAAGGGTAATTTATTTGAAAAAAATACAGATTATTTTTATATGCAAATACATGATAAACTTCAGGAAAGGTATATTTTACATTCAAAACCTTTAATATCTTTCTCTAGAAAATATCTAGGCTTTGGTGATAGACAATCTTTTAATATTTTTGATTCTCTTCCAAAGATTCCAAAAAATGAAGTTCTTTATATAAAAGAATATGAAGTTCTAAAATCTAATTTAAATAGTTATATTCAAGATAAAAAAGGAAGAATTACTGTTTTTAGAGTTGAAGATAGTTATAGATATGGTCTTCATTGTCTAGATGAATATGATTTAGCTCAATATAAACAACTCCATTTTGATAGGAATCTTTCAGAAAAAATTAAAAGAGATTTTCTTTCATCTTATGAAAACATAACTGACTATGTACATAGTAGAATAGAAGAAATTCTTGAAGAAAAAGAAATAGATCCTTTAATCATTATAATCTCATAAAATGTTTGCATTATATGTTTTAAATATAAAAGAATTCTTAAAGCCTAAAAGAATATCTGATAGGAGATTCAGTACTAAATTTAAAGATATTTTTGTAGAATCATGTATTTTATATTATTCTAAAAAAGAAAAGTTTTCACATTTAATTTTTAAAAATGATATTTATTCTATATCTTATTTTTATCCAATATCTAAGAATTGTTTACTTTTAACAATGGCTACTAATTCTCCAACTAGACCTTTAAGAGATGTTCTTCCATATGAACCAGAAAAGAATATCTTAATTGAAGATAAAATTAATGAAATTGAATTAGAAAGTTCTAGATCTTGGTTTCTCTTTAAAAAATCATTAAAATTTCCAGCTATAAAAACACAGGATCCTAATATTTTTAATGATTACTATTTAAGTAGGAATAAAACTATAGTTACAAGAAACTATTTTAATAGTATTCAAACTATTAATTTAAAAGCTATTTTAGAAGAAATGGATACTAATATAATTAGACTATTATGAAATATGTTGAATTTTATTTAGTGAACAAAAAACATTTAAAAGATTTAGTTTTTCACAGACAATTTTTATCATCAATTACAGAAAAACCTTTTGCAACATATAAAAAATTAAAGCTAAAAGCAGCTCCTCCAAAGTTATGTCTAGAAGATATCAATAAACAACATAATATAGGAAGTATTTGTGCTTGTATAGCAAAAATCTTGGATTTTTATATTGTCTCAAAAAGAAAAGGTTTCTATGAAAAATTTTATTATTATAAAAATCTTAGCTCTCAAAAGCCAATAAAGAGACTTACATTATATGTAAATACAAAATATATTAAGATTTTAGACAGTAAAATTGATTTTGAAGCTTTCAATAGATTATCATTAGAAACTTCAACTTTAGAATCTTTAAAAAAAGGAGAACATTTAATATCTATGACTCTACCAAATTCTTTTAAAGAAAGAATAATACAAAATTATTTTTTATATGAGAGAAATAAAGATTATAAACATATGTATGAAGGAATATTTAATTCTAAATTTGTAAAATCTTTAAAAAGTGTCACTCCTATTAACTTTAGTGAAGTTTTTGAAGAGAATAATATTTCTATAGAAGAGCCTATTATTTATGTAAAAATATGTTTGGATTAAAAGATTTATTAGAAGATAAACATTATATAGTAGAAAGAAAAACTACTAGAGAACAATTAGAAATTATTGTTTTAAAAAAAGTCACTACATTATTTTCAAAATCTATCACTGCTCAAATTTATTGGATAAATGATAGTTCTAAATGTTGGGTTAATAGTAGTAATTTTGATAGAATGTATGATATACTATTTGAAATTAAAGAAAGTTAATATGAAAAAGCAACTCAAAGTGTTTTGTCTAACAGACAAATATAAAAATTTTAGAATAGGTCAAGATGTGACTGAAGGTTTTAGATACATTCAAGACAGAAAACCTAGGTTTATAGAAGAAAAGAAAAAAATAATTACTTCTCCAATAGTTCAAATTAACAGAGAACATCTTTATAACACAAAGAAAGAAGAATTACAATATTTTCACTACATTAGTATCCAAGATCCTAAAACTAAGAATGTACAACTTTTTTCTCTGAAGAATTTCAAAATTGCTTTTGTATGACTGTAGAAGAATTCTTAAATAAAGACTTTCCTAGTAAAGACAAAGAAAGTATTTTATTTATTTTAAAAGGAAAAGCAGTTACAGGAATGGGACCTTATTTAGTTATTGAAAAAACTTATCATGATAATTTTTTCTATCCAGGAAGATCAGATTGTTTTAACAAAAAAGATTTGTTAACTCATCTTTATCATGAATATTGTTTTGTTCCTAAAACTGTTTATTTACTAAATACTATTATAGAAGAATTTGAAGAAGAATTAGTATGACATATGAAGAATTTAAAAAATTAGATTTTGATAATCTAAAAGAGCAAACTTTCACTTGTATATGTGAAAAGCCTAACAAAACAAAATTTATAACTCCCATACATTGGGATGGTAGTAATTTTTCTATAATAGGAAGTGATTGCTGTTATTATTTAGAAAATGAAGTTTTTGAAATTTTAGAGGAAGATTTTGACTGGGATATAAAAGAAATGGTGAAAATAAAAGTTTTAAAAGTAATTCCTGAAAAAGTTATAATAGAAGAATATTTAGATAACTAATGTTTAATGCCACATAATCTTATTTTAGTTACCTTATTGAGTGGAGATATGAAGGGTAGAAATGGTAACAAGGCAACAAGCATGGAAATATGGTAAAGAATGGGAAGATGTTATGATGAAAATCCATCAAGACTATTTTAAAGGAGAAGTTAAAAAAGCTTCAATAAAAGAAGATATGTTTAATCATATAGACTTTTGGTGGAGAAAAGATTCTGATAGTCCTTGGATTAGTTATGACATCAAAGCATTAAAAAGAGCTAGAAGATCAACAGGTCCTTTAGATGGAACTATACATTGGATTGAAGTTTTAAATGTAAGAGGTAATCCTGGATGGATATATGGCAAAGAAGACTTTGTAATATTTGCAACAGAAGAAACAGCTATATATGTACAAACAAAGAAATTACCTCCTTATATAGAATCTAAAATTAAAGGTAAAGAACTAGTATATGACACTCCTTATGACTTTTATATTCCTTATAGAAGAAATGGGTCTAGAGATATAATAGTTAAAGTTCCTACAAGTGATCTTAGAAAACTAGCAGATTTTGAAATTAAATTAAAAATTTAACTTACTGTGTAGGAGGATATAGTGATGGAGATAACCTTTAAAAATAAAAAAAATAAACTTATAACATTATCTTATGATGCAACAGGTGGCAGATTGTTCCTGCCTGATGATAAAATATCAGGAGCTGACTTGTATAAATTAATCTGGAATGATCCTTGTAGAAGTAAAATTATATTAACAGATACATTCTTAAATTGGCTTACAGATAAAGACTTTTTAGGTAACAGATGGAGAGGTTATTATTCTGTATTTCCTGATATAAAACAAGGACAAGAAATAAACTTAATAAAGGAATTTCTTCAAAAAGCTAGAGAGAATAATATTAGTGTATTTATTACTAAAGAATCTCAAGCTGTACTAGATCTTGCAGACTTTTTAAGTAATATAGATGAAAAAACATATATTATATATAACAAAGATAATCCTAAAATAAATTTGCCTTTAAAAGCTTTTAAAAGAATGAAATTTTTAGGAAAAGAAGTAATTGAAATAGAATGTGTGGGAGATACCTGGATAGAAAATGCTTTAAAATTAGCAAATGTACTTATATGTAATCATATAAGATCTAGTAATTATGGTATTATCCCTATTAATGAAGAAATTATTGAATTTTATTCTGAGATAAAACATGAAAATTAAAGATATTCTAGGAAAGAAATGTTATGTATATGTTAGAGATCTAATAGATATATACAATATAAATCAAGAAAAAGATCCATCTGTATTAACCAAGATATTTGGACATCTATATTTAAAAGATAATAGATTTATATTTTATTTTAACTGGATAAAAGAATTAGATAAAAAAGAAATAGTATATCGCTTTAATAGAGGCACAACTAAAAAATTTCCTCATGGTTATGATTCTTTTATAGAACTTCCTGGATGGAGAGTTGCTGGTTATGTAGCTTTTCTTGAAAATGAAAAAGTGTTTTCTATTACAGCAGAAGAACTTAAAGAAATTTTAAATTTACCTAATGACACTTTAATACAAGTTAGTACAGATGCTTGTTTAGGGAGTATGGGTTATGCAAATGGAGAAAACACTTTAAATTTATTTAAACCTATATCTAAAAGAATAATAAATATTTAAATTATGCATCCAATAAAAAAGATTTATTTACAAGAATTTATCATAGAAGTAATAGTTAATGTTATTTTTTCTATTATTCTAGGATCTTTATTATTTTCAGCAATATATTTTCAAGGAAAGATCACAGAAGGATATGAAATTCTAGCTTTTATAGTTGCAGTATTAGTATTCTTAGTAGTATCTCTTCCTAAGGTAATTTCAGATTTTATAAAAGATTGGAAAGAACTAAAGAAAAGGTATAATAACTAAAATAGATATTATGGCTAGAAAGAAGAATGATTATTTTGAAAATTATCAATCTAAAGAGAAGATTAATAATTACAAGGTAAAAAAATTTAGAAGATCTTATAACACAAAGAAAAAATGATAGAATCCTTATTAAAGAAATTGTCTAATTATATACAAGAAGTTGGACAAGATAAAGCTTATATAACTTATTCAGAAGGTGGTTTAACTGTCTCTCATGGTATTTTATTCATGGAAGATGGTAAAATTTATGTTATTTCTAATGATCATAGATTTAATGGATCTACTCCTAATCTTTTTGAATGGACTAAATATGGAAGTTATAGTTGGTGTATTGCTAAAAGAGAAGATTATTTAAGGAGAGTAATTCTTGAAAGAGAACAAAAACTAGTCACTAAAGAAGAAATATGTGAGCTATTAGGACTTGATTCAAAAAATATTTTAATTATTAGAAGTAAATCTAACACTGTAATTATTTAATATGAAAAGACCTTTAGGATTTAACAATGGAGATTTTAGATTCTTTAAAACTCCTCAATCTAATATTTATTCCACTAACTGGGATGAAGTTAGACATTTTAACTCTATAGAAGAAGCTCTAGATTATTGGGAACATTCTAATTATTTAGAGATGTATCAAGTAGCAGAAATAGGAAATCAGATACATATCATTCCTTATGAATATTAAAATTGAAAGAAATCATTCTTATTACATAATTTTTAATATAGATAAGGAAATAGAAATTCAAGAATATTTGTTTTCACTTGATTATGGTATTGGTTGGGGAAGCTATCTTGGTAAAGAAATCAATACATATTATTCAAATTTAAGAAAACAATGTGGATGTAAATCTTCTAAATATGTTGGAGTATTTGTAATAAGAAAAAGAGAATTATATTGGAGAGGAAAATTATTTACATTAGAAGAGGCAATAAAAGATTCTAAGAAAGAAGTTTATCATAACTGTACTATTAAAAATTGTACTTTCCAAGAAGAAATAACTTTATTCACCATAAATACTTATATATGTGACAAAGAAAATAATATTTTTTATCTTAAAGAAGTTAAGATGTTGGAGAATTCTAAGAATGTTAGCTTATCATTGGATATTGGAGATAGAATATTTAGGAACTTTGAAGAAATTAACAAAGAATTCTATATATGCTGAAAAACTTCAACATAGAATGTTTATTTTAGATACACTTATTACAAGTATAATGTATATCACTTATCAAGCTTCTTTAAAAAAAATTTTTACATATGAATTACAAGAAATTCATGATAAATTCTGGAAGTATGATAAGGATACATATGATTTCTCTAATATAGAAACTACTGTTTGGAGAATACCTTATCATTATGAGCTTTTATTTATTAGAGATTGTTATTCAGCATCTAAGATAAAAGATCTAATAAAACATAAAACTAAAGTAACAATAAGAAATGCAAATTCTATTTATGACAAAAAAGATTTTATACTAGCAATTCCTTTTTCTTGTCTTTCTATTTGTAAACCTAAATTTCATATAGTTTCTACTATGGATAATAAACTTTTTATCTTTAAAAGATATACATTCTTATTTACTATTATAAAAAATATAGATAAAGTCTATGGGTTCAAGTTAGTATTTAATTTTTATTTAAAGAAAAACTATTATGAAGAATAAGATTTTAATCTTTTTTAGTGCCAATGTTTATCCTAAAGGAGGAATGAAAGATTTAATTGGAGAAGCAGATTCTCTAGAAGAAGCTGAAAGTATAATTATTAAGTTGCTGTCTAAGAATGATGATCCAGGTGGCTTAGTTTGTTGGTGGCAACTAGTGAATAAAGAAAATTTAAAAATTATTAAATGTTCAGAAGATGAATAGTTACTGGTTACTTTATTTTATTGAACAAGCAGACAACTTTATTGCTTTGTTAAGTATAATACTAAGTATTGTGTCTATACTTTTTATTGTGTTCTTAATAGTTGCTTCTATAGCAAGAGATGAAAAAGAAAAAGAACTTGCTAAAAAGCATCTTAAAAAGATAACACCAATATTGGCAGTACTAATATTGTCTGTAACATTGCTTCCTTCTACAAAGTCTTGTTATAGAATAATAGGATTAGGAACTGTTATAGAATATAGCAAAACAAATGAAAAAGTAAAAGAGTTGCCTGAAAACTTCATTAAAGCAGTAAATAATTATTTAGAAAAAAGTCAAAGTGAATGAGCTTCTATTATATGTAAATGTTGTGCTTGCTATAATTTGGTGGCAATTAGTAAATAAAGAAAATTTACAAATTATTAAAAAATCAGAAGATGAATAGTTATTGGTCAATTTATTTAATAGAAAGTGCAGATAATATTAAATTTATTTTCATTCTATTGTTGATTATATCTTCAATAGCCAGTATTTCAATATTAGGAATGTTGTGGAGTTATACAAATCCAGAATATGAAGGTTTTGAAAAGAAATCTGCTAAAAAATGGCTCAAAAATGCATTTATTTCTAATATATGCTTTCTTATATTAGTTCTTATTACTCCAAATACTAATGCTTTATATAAGATATTTGGAATAGGTTCTGTATTAGAGTATGTGGGAAATAGTGATGAGGCAAAACAACTTCCTGATAATGTTTTAAAAGCTATTAATTATTATTTAAAAGAAATACCTAAAGAAGATGCTGATAAAAGTAGAGAGTAAACCAGTAAAAATTGGTAGGATTAAAACTGAAGTGTTAAACACTCAACTTATTTATTATATAGAAGATATAGTAGATACTGGAACAAACTATAGGTTAGCCATAATATATGGAACTCCTAATAGTAAAATATTTATTTCTGACTATAATGAAGATCATTTAAAGAAAATTAGAGATACTCTATGTGATGCTAAAATAGAAAGAACTGTAAAAGAAGCTAATTCTTTAACAGAGCATATGGATAAAGCAGAAGCAAAAGCATTACAATTATCTCTAGCTTTGATAGAAAAATAATAATTTATTTAACATTAAAAGTGCATATTTATGGAGAGAAAAACTTAAAAATAAACAATCTTAAAATGTGAAGAAGATATGAAGGGTTATGGAAAAGACATTTTTAATGTAAGAGTAGTAGTAAGATTAGGTAAAGAAAATGCAAAGAAAATTGCTGAGTTATTACAAGTAAAAACATTAGAAGACAAAGTATGGGGTCTGACTGAATTGATTAATCTAAAACTCCCTCCAAAGACAACTATTTTTCTAGTAAGTGAAATTATTAGAAGAAAATATGAAAGGAGAATTGCTATTGCTAATAAGATCTTGAAAGAATTAGAGAAGGAGGATTAATATGGAATTGAGACTGGAGAGGTTGGTAGAAGCAGGAGTAACAGTCAATCAATTTATGTTATTAGCTACAGTAGAATCTAACTTAATTCCTGAATGTGTGGAAAGAAGTTTTGATGATTTACTAAAGCTACAAGAGAACTTATTCATAAAGATACTTGATAGTAAAATAGTATTAAGAACCAAAGGACAGAAATTAATCTCTACTAGAAATAGTCCTATTAAATCAGATGAAATTATTTCTCTTGCTAAAGAAATGATTGAAATGTTTCCTAAAGGAGCAAAACCTGGAACTATTTATAGATGGAGAGGAACACTAGCTAATGTAGTAGTTAAGTTAAAAAGGTTTATGTCCAAATATCCTCAATATACAAGAGAGGAGATATTAAATGCCACTAAACACTATGTAGATTCTTTTAGATATGGAGATATGCAGTATATGCAGTTACTAGTATATTTTATTGAAAAAAATGAAATATCTAGACTAGCTGAGGAGATTGAAACAATTAAAGAAGGTAATGTTGTTGAACATAGAATTAGAGAAACTAGTATATGACAGATAATATTTTTAAAAGAGCTGTAGAAGATGGATTAAAAGGCTTAAATCAAGGTTTAAATATAGGTTTACCTAGATTAAATGCTTATATTCATGGAGTTCAAAAGAAATATTATTATGTAATAGGTGGTGGACCTAAATCAGGTAAAACAGCATTTCTAGATAATTGTTTTATCTTACAACCATATATTAATGATATTCTACCAAAGAATGAACCTGTTGAATATCACTATTTTTCAATGGAAATTGATTTGGTAGAGAAAATTGCTAAATGGGTAGCATACTTCATGGATATTAAATATGGAATTTATTGTGATTCTAACTATATCTTAGGAAGATGTAAAGACAAATTAACACCAGAACATCTAAAACTAGTAAATGAAATCTATGATACAGATATTGTGAGGTTATTTGGAGATTTAGATGAAAATGGTATTCCTAAGAAAGATTCTCCTAAATTAATTACATTTTATCAAGACAAAGAAACTCCAAGCAGTATATTTAATATGATGTTTGAAGTGGCTGAAAGAAATGGTAAAGTGTTAAGAGAGAATATAGTAGAAAGAGATGAATTCAATAATAAAATCACTAAACAAAGAATTGTTGGATATATTCCTAATGATCCTAAGAAAAAGATTATATGTATTGTTGATCATGTAGCATTGTGTAAAAGAAATCCTGGATTATCAGAAAAAGAGAATATAGATAAATTATCTGAAGGTTTTGTTTTTCTTAGAAATCTATTTGGAATGACTATAATAGTCTTATCACAGTTTAATAGAGAGCTTGAAAATATAGATAGATTAAAAGTATCCAAAGATAATTTAGCTCCCACAAGAGCTGATTTTAAAGGTACTGGTAATTTATCAGAAGATGCTAATCTTGTAATTGGTTTATTAAATCCTAATGTCTATCCAAATTTAGATTCTCATCTTGGATATTCCTTAAAAGATTGGGGAAATAGTTATAGAAGTGTACATATAGTTGCTTCTAGAAATATTGAAGGAGATAGTAATATTTCTGTTCTATTAGAAGGAAAAACTGGTAGAATAAAAGAATTACCTAAGAAAGATGATTATATAGGTTTAGAAAAAATGAGAAATTATAAATTAGAAAAAGGATTATGATAGAATTACCAAAAAAGATTATTGCTAAAGCAGTTATTGAACCAAGAAGATTTTTGTTTTATAGTTTGCCAAAAGCTGGAAAAACAACAATTTTTTCTCAGTTACCTAATAGTCTTATTATTGATACTGAGGATGGAAGTGATTTTGTTGATGCTGTTAAAATTAAAGTAGATACACATTTACCTTTAGAAAAACAATATGAACAATTCATGGAAATTCTTAGAGCTATATGGAAAGAAGGATATGATAAAGAAAAAGGAATATATACTCCTCCATATGAGACACTAATTATAGACACAACTACTAGATTAGATGAATGGTCTGAGATTATTGGAACTTTAGAATATATGGATAAACCTCAAGGTAAATCATATAATAGAGATGAGAAAGATAAGAAAACTAAATTATCTCCATCAGACCCTAGATTTGAGAAAGTAACAGCTTTACCTCAAGGATATGGATATATGCATTCTAGAGATGTAATGATGAGATTATATGATAATATCTGTAGGCTAAGTCCTAAAACTATATTTTGTTGTCATGTTAAGGATAAATATGTTGCTCAAAATTTATCAGAAGAAGTATATACTAGAGAAATTGCTTTGACAGGTAAAGTAAAAGATATTTATGCATCTAAAGTTGATGCTATAGCTTATGCTTTTAGAGATGGTAATAAACTAAATCTATCTTTTTCTGGTGCTGAAGGCAGTAGATGTCCTTATCTTAGTGGTCAAACAATAACTATTTCTGAGTCAGATGAAAATGGAGAGGTTAGAACTTATTGGGATAGAGTATATCCTAGTTTGAAGAAATAGATTATGAAAGCAAGAGGAACTTCTAATTTAAATTTTGATGTAAATGATATTTTGCATTTAGTAGACAATAATGGAAATGTATATGTTGCTAATGTAGAAAGAGCATTGCCTTTAACTGTAAGAGTGCTTCATCTTTATAAGATATATGATATAGAAAAATGTAAAGAACATTCTTTTAAAGATTGGAAATTCAACTATGCAACTATAAAAGGTGACTTATATAAATATTCTAGAAAATTTTGTACAGTAGAACAAGATAAATGTTATAACTTGCCTGAAGAAGAATTAATTATATATAGAAATCATCTTCAAAGCTTTAAAACTTGTATTAAATTATTAATTGATAAAAATAAATAATTATGTTGATTGGAGAAAGAAAAGAAAGTAGAGGATTTTTTCCTTTAGTGGGGGTAGCAACTGTGGAAGTAATAGCAATCAACCCAGATCAGAAAACATTACAAAAAATTATTGGCAAAGAAGTAGAACCTCCTATTTATGTTAGAACTCAGCAATTTCCAGATGGAGAAAAAGATACTGTAGATATTGTATTCTGGCTTAAAATAAAAGATGCAGTAGCTAGAGAAAGAGTTGTTAGACTTCAACAAACTATTGTAAAATCCTCTTGGACAAGTAAAACTTCAGGAAAAGTACAAGTATTGAATATCTTTGGGCATTCTACATGGATTACACCTGCAGAATTAAAAGCTAAAGATACTTCTGCATATCCTTGGTTTAGACCAGAAGGACTAAGATTAGCTTATAGAGGAGAAGTAAGTGTTGTAGAAACTATTGCTAACTGGTTTAATCTACCACAACCTGGAAAAGTAGAAAAAGATCTTACTCAAGCTTATTGTCAAATAGAAGATGTACCTGCCTTATTTAAAGGAAACTTTAAAGAACTACATCAACTAGTAAAATTAGCTGAAGGTAAAGAACAAACTTTTAAAGTGTTGTGTGGAGTAAGAGAAGGTAAAGATGGTAAAATGTTTCAAACTGTTTATAACAGATCTACTTTAAGAAATTGGATTACAGACTATAGTAAATTGGCTTCTGATATTTCAGATATATCTAATGCTTTCTATGGAGAAAATCCATTTGAATTAAAAGAATATAAAATTGATACAACAGAACCAGCAAAACCACAAGAAGTAGAAGAAAAGAAAGGAGAAGATCCTTATGATGATGACCTTCCATTTTAATTAAGATATGTTAATTGGTAAACCTCTAACAACAGGAAATAAAGATGAATTAAAGTTATTGTTTTATTTCTTAGGAGAATTACCAGTAAACCAATTAATCAACAGTCCTCTAAGGGAAGATAATCATCCTTCATTTTATATCTATTATAATCCTGATGGTAAAATCTATTATAAAGATTTTGCTAGTGGAGAATATGGAGATATAGTTTCATTAATTCAATCTTTTTTACAATTACCTACATTAGCAGATGCTTCAGAATTAATTTCTAAAACAGATGTAAAATGTAAATCTAACATAGCTTGTCATAGATTTAATTACACACCAAAAGAGAAAGAATATGAAATTAAAATAAGAATAAGAGATCTTAACTTAGAGGATATTGAATATTGGGAAACTTATGGAGTAGATCATAAAAGATTAACAGAGTTTGGGGTTTATCCAATTTCACATTATTATTTAATTGATGGAGAATACAACCAATTATTTAGCACAAAAGACTATTGTTATGCATATACAGAATATTATTCAAAATTTTATTATAAAATATACAGACCTTATAGTAAAAGTGCTAAATGGACTTCTAATATTCCTTTCAGTATTTGGGATTTGTATAATCATCTTCCTATTTCTGGAGATGTTGTAATTCTTACTAAGAGCAGAAAAGATTCCATGTGTATTATGTCTAATAGTAGTTATCCTTCTGTTAACATGCAAAGTGAAACTGGAAATCCTTCTAAAGAAAAAATCAATGATCTAAAGAAAAGGTTTAAAAATGTTTTTATATGGTATGATAATGACTTTAACAAATCTCATAACTGGGGAAGAATGTATGCAACTGAGATTGCTAAGACTCATGACTTGATTCAAGTAGAAATACCTGATGGTTTTGAATCTAAAGATATTTCAGATTTTCATAGAGACTTTGGAAAAACTGTTACTAAAGAATTAATTAAAGAACTTATAGAAAATGGAAAACAAGTATAAAGTAGCTGTATATGGCTCTTTAAGAAAAGGTCTGTATAATCATTATTTAATGTCTCATTCAGACTTTATTAAAACTGTTAGTGTAGAAGTTCCTTTTAAAATGATTTCTATGTCAGATAGATTTCCTGCACTAATACCTACAAAAGAAAATAATCTAGTAGTATTTGAACTATATCAAGTAAATGACAAGACAGCAAGAAATTTAGATATCTTAGAAGGATATCCTGATTTCTATTCTAAGAAATATATTAAAATTGAAGATGAAGACTATCTAGTTTATTATTTATCTCCTCTAAAAATTACAAATGAAGAGGAAGTTGTAGAAAGTGGAGATTGGACAGAATTTAAACATAAAAAATTAACAACAAATAAAGAATCATGAGTTTATTTACATCTCTTATTGGAGTTTCTAATAAAGGAACTAATTATTATTATACCTCAAGTCCTTGTTGGGGGGCATTTAATTCTTCTCTTAATGGTAAGCTGCAAACAGAAGGAGAAAAATATCAATTTGTTAAAGTAGGAATTTTTACAGATGGATCTAAATTGTGTCTTACCAATAATACTTTTACTCCTAAGAAAGAAATTGAAAAATATCTTGATTATATAGGTAAAATTATGGAGTGTCCATTAGTAAAGTTTGAAGATTATCATACTAATTATGATTATCTATGTGCTGTTGCAGATTCTCCAGGTAGATTAGGAAAAATAGACAGATCTTTAGAAAAATATGATAAAATGTATCCAAAAAATACATTAGATGGATATCAAGCTACTTTTGATATTAGTAAGCCTATAGAACTACCTTCTGAAGCAAGACAGTTATTTTTTAAGCATTTTGGACCATTAGTAAGAATGAGCTATGAAAACACATTTAATCCTATTCTAAATAGTGTGTTATCATATGAAAAAACTAAACCTTTTCTCTTTAAACATTTTACTTTTTATGAACTTTTATATCTAGAAGCAGCTAAAAGAAGACTTACAGGACAAGGTCATAGTGCTTGGCCTAATGATTGTAAACTTCCAAATGTTAAAAAATTTCTAGAAAAAATAAGAAGTAAATCTGTACCTTCTAGTATGTTTAATTGTTTTTCTACAATTAAAGATGTAGAATTGTCTTCTGTGATATTAAAAATTGTAGATATAAAAGAAGAAAATGATTTATTAGAAAAATTTTTAAAACTAAACACATCTAAGAAATGAATATTTATGTAGCTGGAGATTATGGAGTAGGATATGCTTACTGGTTACTAGATTTCTATAAAGAAGCTGTTATCACTAGAGATATTCTAGAAGCTGATTTAATAATGTTTACTGGTGGAGCAGATATTAGTCCTTCAATATATGGAGAAAAAATTTCTAGAACATATTGGGGAAATGAACATAGAGATAAAGTTGAAATTGAAGTCTTTAAAAAAGCAGTAGAATTAGATATTCCAATGATAGGAATATGTAGAGGACTACAATTAATTTGTGGTCTATGTGGTGGTAGAGTTATTCAAGATGTATCTAATCATGCAGGATGCTCTCATAATATTACTTTTAAAGATGGATTTCAATGTATTACTACTTCTTTACATCATCAAATGGTATATCCTTTTGAATTACCAAAAGAAAATTATAGTATTGAAGCATGGAGCACTGAAAGAAGATCTACCAAGTATATTAATGGAGAAGATGAACAATATTCACAAATCCCTCCAGTAGAGCCTGAAGTAGTATTATTTTTTAAGGATAAATATAATAATCCTGTAAAATGTTTAGGAATCCAAGGACATCCTGAAATGATGAAAATTGGAGAATTTCATAAAAGATTAATTCAACTTATTGATAATAACTTATTAAATAAATAAATATGGAAAAAGTAGTAATTTTGTGTGGATTAGGGGGGAGACCTTCAATGAAAAAAGTATTTGCAGAAGTAAAAAATACAAATGCTTATCTGGTTATTAGAAAAGAATTAAAGAAATCTAAAGGATATATTTTTGAAGTATATTCTAAAGATGAAAATGGTAATATTACCATGACTAAAACTAAAAATATAGATTCTTTATTAGATAAATCTTACTTGATTAAATGGGGAAATAGAATTCAAGTGGATGATTTAGCAAATGTTGTTTATAATACTTCTTCTGCAGTAAAAAATGCTTCAGTGAAGAGTATAGCTAGAAAATTATTTGCTGAAAATGAAATTCCTTGTCCATTAAATATTACTCCTCAAACAGATAGATCTAAAGTTGTATTTCCTATTATTGGAAGACCTTTACTTCATCATCAAGGTAAGAACTTCTATACTTTTAATACATGGGAAGAATTTTTAGCTCATTATAATGTTCATAAAAAAGATCATTATTATAGTAACTTTGTTCCTAAAGTTAAAGAGTTTAGAGCACATGTAGCTCATAGTAAAATTCTTGCTTTATTAGAAAAACCTAGACCTGAAGATCCTAATCAAATAGTATGGAATCATGCTCAAAATACAGAAGCATGGACAGTTATTGGATGGGATGACTATGGAAAATTTGGAAATCTTAGAGAAGGTGCTGAACCAACCAAGAATGATCTTAGATTAACTAGAGCTTGTGTAGGAGCTCTCAATGCTTTAGGATTAGATTTTGGAGCTGTTGATGTTGTTGTAACAGAAGATGGTTCTCCATATGTATTAGAAGTAAATACTGCTCCTGAACTATCTAATTCTGAATATGCAGCAGCTAAATATTCTAAATATTTTGATTGGATCGCAGCTTATGAATTAGAAGAAGGTGAAGATAATAAGAGAGAACACTGGTCTTCTCTAGAATATATGAAATCTAAATCATTTTCTTGGAAAGAAATTAATTTTAGACAAAATGATTAGTAGAATTGTTTCTTATAGAAATCCAGTAATAAGAAGAACAGATCTTACTATCTTTAACAGTTTAACAAGCTCAGATATTTATAATGGCCTGGATTTTATCCAGGTCTATACAAATAATTCTAGAACTAAAATGTTTTTAGATAAAGATTTATGTTCTCCTTTATATTATGATGGATATAAAGTAGAATATCTAAACTTAAAAGTTTATAATGAAGAAAATTGTGGACTAGAAGATACAATAAGTTTAGGTTATTATATGGATAATGGTACATTTAGAAGTGTTACTAATATAGATAAATCTTTATTAACATATCAACCTCAAATAGAATCAGATTATCCAGATTTAGTGGCTGTAGATACTAAAAGATTAAAAAAAGATCTTTGGAATCCTGATCCTAATTATTTGTATGACTTTATTTGTGCTTATAGAGAAGTAGAAGTTCCTTGGAGAACAGATCATAAAAAATTCTTATGTTATACAACATATGAAAAAGCAACAAAAGTTCTTATTACAAATGCAGTAAATCAAAATTCACTTATTCAAAAAAAAAAGATTAATTTAATATGATTTTACAAGTTATTAAAGATGTTACTCCTTTGTCAGCAGGTATGTTAGTTTCTGCTTTGAGTAGCTATAAATATTCTCAAGAAGCAGATATCTTCAATAGATTAGTACAAGCACCTTTTGAAGAATCTAATGTTGTTAGAGTAAATGGTGTACTAGGAGCTCTTCCAAAAGAGAATTTTCAAATTTGTACTGTAGAAATTACTAATCCTAAACATCCTTTATATAAGAAAAAGTTTGAAATATCTTCTATTATTATGGAAGATCTTAAAACTAGGCAAACATTTGAATTTGTGAATGGTGTATTAGATCCATTATCTATAAAAAATATTATAGTAGATACAGGAGAAAGAACTATAGAGTTATCTCTTGGAGACACTCAATTATCTTTTATAGATAATGCTGAAATTGAAGAGTTCAAAGCTTATTTAAGATATGTTGATAGAGAAGAATATGAAGAAACTTTTTCTAAAGAATGGGAAGTAGATGAAGTAGAAACTGAAGAAGATAAAAAAATAATTGAAGAAAAAGTTTATTTCTCTCATAATACAGGAACAATGACTTTAGAAAGAGGAACTTTATATGAAGTAATTAAATTTATGAAAAAGAATCCAGATACTGGAGAATACTTTGAAGTTCCACAATCTCAAGCAAGAGTTGCTCAAGTATTAGCAAATGGAAATTTTGTGACTGTATTATTAAGAAATGGTAATATTATAAGAAAATAATTATGAAAAGAGTAGATAACATCTTAATTGGATCTGATCCAGAATTATTTATTTATAACAAGGAAAAAGCAGAGATTGTCTCTGCAATTCCTTTTATTCCTGGTACTAAAGATGCTCCTTATATTATTGGAGATAAAGGTTATGCTTTACAAACAGATAATATTCTAGCAGAATTTAATATTCCTCCTACTAACAATGTAGAAGAATTTGTAAAACATATGAACTATATGAAAGGATATATTCAAGAGCATTTAAGTCATATAGATCCTAATTTAACATTATTGCATCTACCAGATGGACATTTAAAAGAAGAATATTTACAACATCCTCAAGCAAAAGAAATTGGATGTTCTGAAGATTATAATGCTTGGAAAGATGGTGAAGTCAATCCTAAACCAGCAGAATTTCCAGGAACATTAAGAACAGTTGGTGTACATATACATGTTGGATATAAAGATCCAATTGCTCCATTAAATATTATCATTGTTAAATTTATGGATTTATTCTTAGGAGTTCCTTCAGTTATTATTGAGCCTAAGAATGAAAGAAGACAAGTATATGGTTCAGCTGGATCTTTTAGACATTGTAGATATGGCTGTGAGTATAGATGTTTAAGTGGATATTTCCTAAAAGATGATAATCTATTAAGATGGGCTTTTAATAATACTCTTAAAGCTATTGAAGAAGTGAATAAATATTTAAATGACGATGAAGATTCTATTGATATAGATGTATTAAAAGATGAAGTCTTAGCAGCTATGGGAGGAAATGTAGAAGTAGCTAAACAGCTTGTAGAGACATTTAATATTCCTATGGTTTAATTATTTAAAATAATATTATGTGTGGACTTTTTGGTTATATTGGAAAAGACAATAAAAGATTTAGTTGGGATAAATTTAATGTATTAGGACTTTTTAATGATTCTAGAGGAGGAGATTCCTGTGGAAGATATTTATTAGGAAAAGTTCTTTATGGTGTTGAAAAGAAAAAACTTTATAGAGATTTAGTTTTATCTTATAAAAATGATCCTGTATTTAAAGAAAATAATGTTATTCTAGGACATTGTAGAAAGGCAACTGTTGGTGCTCATACAGAAGCTAATGCTCAACCTATAGTATTAGTAAATGAGTCTCTAACAGAAGAACAGTCAAAACAGGATAATATTTTATTAGAAGATTTTGTAATGATTCATAATGGAACACTTCAGAATCATGAAGAATTAGCTGAAAAATATGGTATCAAAGAAGTTAAAGGTGAAACTGATTCTAAAATTCTAGCTAAACTAATTAAAAAAGAGGGATTTAAAATCCTAACTGAATATATTGGTGCAGCAGCTATAGTTATCTATGATATTAGAGAAAAGATTTCTAGAGGAGTAGATGTAGTGTATATTTTTAGAGGAAAATCTAAAGCTTATAGTTCTTCAACAACTACAGATGAAGAAAGACCTTTGTTCTTGTATAATATAGATGAGGATTATTGGTATTTTTCTTCTTTAGAGGAATCTTTATCTTTTATAGATAATTCTAAAGATGATAAAGAAAGAATAGTTCCTGTAGAGCCTAATATTTTATATAAATTTGAAAATGGGAAACTTGTAAGTAAGACTGTTTATGACAGGAGTGAATGTCTTCAAAAGAAACCTTATGTATCCACTTATTCTGGTCATAATCATAATGCTTATGGTTATGATTATTATAACTATGGAAGTTATGGTGATGATTATGAAGATGATGTTGCTTATCAGAGATATTGGGAGAGAGAATCTGAAAGGTATAAAGAAGGAAACAAATTTAATACTAAGAAGGAAGATAAAAAGATTCCAGTTTTAATAGTTCCTTCTAAAACCAAACTTGAAAGTGATCTAGATAAAGAATCTACTGAAGGCTATTATAATAGTGATAATATTCTATTTGCTAGAGGTAGATACTATCAAAAGAAACAGTTATTGAATGGAGTATATAATTGTTCTCCTTTAGGATATATAACTACAAGTAAATATACTTCAGATTGGAAAGTGTACTTTATAGATGGTATACTAATCCATCCTCATTGTTATAAAATGGCTCAACAAATTTATACTTTAACAGGAAAAGTAGATTATATTACACCTTTTATTGCTGAGAATTTCTTGTATTTAGGAGAGAATGCCTTTACTAGATATGATTTTAAAGTAAAAGGAAATATATTTCCAACAGGCTATTTTAGTCCTTTATTTACTTTAAGAAGCTATTTAATTACTAAAGGAATTAGTGAATTCTATAAAACTTTTTCTACTAAAACAGATTTTAATGATATAGGTAAGAGAGTAGGTATGTCTCACTACTATAGTAATTTTAAATCTGACAGAACAAATATTCTCTGTCCTGAATGGTTAAGAACAGATTTTACCCAACTTTCTGAATGCATTAAATATTATTTTGGTGACTTAGGTTGGGAAGAGTTTAAAGAAGATGTAAAGAATAATTATGAGGATTTATTATTAGCTCTTAAAAGTGAAAGTTTTGCACAAATAGAAATTTGTAAACAACAGTTTGCAATGTTTGTACAAGAATGTCAAGATATTGCTGGACTTTCAGAATTAGTTGAAGAAGCTAATCAAATTATTGAAGATTTAACTAAAACTTTAAAAACACTGGATTAATTTATGTTTAAGAATGATTTTAATGTGGAAGAAGGAGTTCATTATTTCTTAACTCAAACTGCTCCTAGTAGAAGTAGATATTATGATTTTGAGAAAAAAGAGATGAGAAGTTCTGTTTCTTCTCTTATTTATGGAGTTGTAAATTTTGATCCTTTATCTCAACAATATTATTATGGTTTCTTTAGTAGAAATTATGCTAAAAATGTTTCTGTAAATATTCTTGGAATTGTAATTACTGTGTTTGACAAGAAATATTTAAAAGAAGTTGGATTCTTGGAAGTTGATCCAGATATGTATATTAATCCTAAAAATCTTATCTATAAGTATAATGGGAAACTTAGTATGGGAAATAACTATAAAACACCTATTAGAAATAGAAAATATTCTTGGATGTATGATTTCCCAAATAACTATGGAGCTAAATTTTTATTAGAGGATTTTAAAAAATACCATTCTGACAATTACACTCCCAATAGAATTGGTATGTTTAACCTTCCAAATTTAACTTTTGGAATAGAATTTGAAACATGTTCTGGTTCAGTGCCACAATCAGAATGTGCTAGACTAGGATTAATTCCTTTAAAAGATGGTTCAATAACAGGAAATGAATATGCTACAATTCCTCTTAAAGGCAAAGAAGGTATTGGTGTATTACATGAGACTTGTGAAATGTTACAAAATTATTGTGATATTGACCATCAATGTTCTCTTCATGTTCATGTAGGAGTTCCTACTGTAGATAAAACACTTGTTGTTGCAGCATATCATTATTTTAAAGCATTAGAGCCTCAAATTTTAGCCATGTTTCCCTCAATGATGACAGCATCTTCCTCTTTTAAGAAGGGAGATAAAGATTATTGTAAAAAATTAGCTAAAAATGCTTGTGATAATACTCTTAGTGTAGAAAAACAATTTAAACAATTGTTTGATATATATGCTGAAACTCCAGGTTTTGTATTTGAAGGATTTGGAGCAAATCATCCACATGATAGAGATGGTAATAGAAAATGGGAAGTACATGCTAGATACAAATGGGTAAATCTTGTGAATCTTATTTTTGGTGGAGCAAAAACTATTGAATTTAGAATTCATACTCCAACATTAAATAAGTATAAAGTAATTCCCTGGGTATATATTTGTAATTCCCTAGTGTGGTATTTGCTAAATCATCAGGATGAAATTATTAAGAGTGCTTCTAGTGATAAACTTAAAGTAGATCTTAATTCTATTATTTCTAGTTGTTTTAAGGATAGAACAATTGTAGATTATTTATTATCTTATATTTCCCATAGAATGAAAATGGTAGTACAACATCAAATCTCTTATGGAGACAGATGTGGATTCATTGAGATTCTAGATGATTTTGCTTATTCATATGATTATAAACAAATTGAATTAGTAAAATAAATGGAAATTTTTATACCAGGTAATGTCCCTAGTAGCAAAAATTCTAGAATGATGACAAAGAGTGGACTTTTAATTAAGTCTCCTCTTTGTTTTAAATATGAAAAAGCTACAAAGGATATTTTTATTGAAAAATCAAAAGAATTTAGAGAATATGTAGGAGAAATAGACAAACCTTTGTTTATTAGACTTCATTTTGTTAGAGATAGTAAAAGAAGATGTGATTTTCATAATTTAACTCAATTTATTGCAGATTTATTAGTTAAAAATGGATGGATTGAAGATGATAATATGAATCAAGTTTTCTTTGTTCCTTATAAGATTGAAGGAAAATGGTATTCTATTGATAAGGAGAATTGTGGTGTTTGGATAAAAATAGATCAATGGAAAATTTCAGATTAAGTTGTAGTGAACAAGAATTTAGAGAAACTAAGGCATTATCTTATTCTAAGATAGCATCTTATGATAAAGATGGTCCTATTTCTTTAATAACAAAAAAAGATCTTGATGGTAAATCTTATATTATATTTGGTAAATTAGTAGATGATATGTTATTATCTCCTCAAAATTTATACAAATATAAAATTAATAATTATAATGGAGAATTGCCTTCTGGTAGTATTTCTGAAATTATTAATAAATGTGTAGATTTCATCAATAAAACAGGAGAACAGTTAACAGATAATATTATATTAGAATTCTTTGCACAGAAAGATTTTTATAAGACATGGAAGCCAGCAACTAAAGTAGCAGCTATATGGAAATATAAAGATTACTTGGATTTTATTTTACAGAATAAAGATTCTATTTTGATAACTCCATTTATGTGGACTACTGCAGAAAAAATTGTAGAAACTATTAAAACTTCTCCAAAAACTCAACAGTGGTTTAACTTGTTAGAAGGACAAGAAGGATTTAATCAAGTTGATCTTATTACTGAATATAATGGATCTAAAGTTAAAGGTGCATTTGATAGACTAGTAGTAGATCATATTAATAAAACTTTCCAGATAATAGATTTAAAAACTGGAAGTGTTAAATCAGATGAATTTGTAGATCAATTCTGGAAATTCAGATATTGGATTCAAGCTACTTTATATTATAAGATGCTTGAAGAAATTATAAAGAATGATGATCAATATCAAGATTATGAAATCTTAGATTTTGTTTTTGTTTATATGCCTTCAACAGGAGCAACTATTCCTACTGTATTAACTGTAGAAAAAGATAGAATTTCTGCATTTGAAAATGGTTTTTATATAGGAAGATCTGAATATAAACAAAAAGGAATTAAACAACTAATAAAAGAAATTGAATGGCATTATGAGTCTCAAATTTTTGATGTTAGCTATGATTTTATAAATAAAGAAGGTTGTTATATAATAAATGATAAACAAGTAAGAGGGGAAGATGAATAGTGCAGCTAGAAAATTGTTATTGCCATTATTAGCAACAAAAGTAAAAATACAATTTCCAGAATTATTAACTAAAGTAACATATGTAGGTTCTTATCTACTTTTGCATTATAAGTTTGATTCTAGTAATGCTTTTTTAAAATATGAAGATTATTTAACTAACCATGAATTATTTAAGAAACATCTTGATAATGGTAATAGTGTGGTATATTCTTTTGATATGCCTAAAGAGTTTGTTAGAGAAATTTGTTTGTTTAATAAAGAAAAAATAGAAGAATTCTCTGATGATGCTAAAAATATTATTTTAAAAGAATATAAGCCTAAGAAAGACTTAGATTTTCTTAAATTAAAATATATTTGGACTACAGATGAAAATGAAAAAAATAAAATCAGAGCAGGTTTTTATGTAGTACCTTCTGATTTAGACAAAATTAAAATAGATCTTACTGAAGAAAAGTTTAATTATCTTAGAGATATGGATCTATCTTTTGATGAAAATATTAGAAAAAAACTAAATTTTAATTGATATGAAGAAAACAGCTGAAGAGTGTAGTGTGAAGTATTTTGAGGGAGATGAATTAGCAGCTAAAGTATTTTTATCTAAATATGCAGGTGAAGATGAAAAAACACCTGATAATATGCACCAAAGGTTAGCTTATAATATTGCTGTTATAGAAAGAAAGTATCAAAAAGAATTAACAAATAAAAAAATCAATATAGATAAACTTTCTGATCTAGGTAGAAATTATGTAAGAGATCTATGTGAATCTAATGATTATCAAATTAGAGATAAATGGTTTCAATTATTTAAAAATTTTAAATATATTGTACCAGGAGGATCTATTATGGCATCTCTAGGTAAATCTAATAATGTTTCTCTAGCTAATTGTTTTGGTATTGAAGGACCAAAAGACAAAATGGAAAGCATTATGGATAAAGGCAAAGAGATGGCTTATTTATTTATGAGAAGGGGTGGTGTTGGAACACATCTTGATCATTTAAGACCTAATGGAGCTATGGTAAATAATGCTTCTAAAACAAGTACAGGAGCTCCTAGTTTTATGGAATTATATTCTACAGATGTTAAAACTATAGGTCAAAATGGAAGAAGAGGAGCATTAATGTTATGTATGTCAGATATTCATCCAGATATATCTGAATTTGTTACAATAAAACAAGATTTAACTAAAGTTACAGGAGCTAATATTTCTGTGAAATTATGTAGAAATTTAGTAACAGCTGCTCAAAAAAATGAAGATTGGTTACTAAAATGGCCTATTAATTCAAGATTAGGAGAATTTATTAATTGGAATTCTAAAGATTTTGAATATAATAAGTTATATTATGCAGGAAAATCTTATTTTAAAAAGGTAAAAGCAAATGAATTGTTAGATTTAATTATTGATTGTGCTTGGAAAACAGCTGAGCCTGGAATACTATTATGGGATAATATTATTAATTATGATCCTGCTTCTGTATATCCTAGATTAAAAGCTGTTACAACTAATCCATGTGTGACAGGAGATACTAAAATTTTAACAGATAAAGGATATGTAAGAATAGACTCTTTAGTTGGGAAAAAAACTAATGTGTGGAATGGATATGAATGGTCAGAAGTGGTACCTAAAATCACAGGAACTAATCAAGAAATTTTAAAAATTAAGTTTTCTGATGGAAATGAATTAAAAGTCACTCCATATCATAAATTTATTTTAAAAGATAAATCTAGAACTGAGGCTAAAAATCTTAAAGTAGGAGATTCTTTAATTAAATGTAATTTCCCAGTAATTGAAGGAAATATTGAATCTGAATATGATATGTATACTCAAGGATTTTATTCTGGAGATGGTTCAGATCATAAAGAAAAACCTAATGAAAGATATATTTGGCTATATGGAGAAAAAAATAAATTAATTCCTTATCTAGAAGGAAAAATAATTGGAAAATTAAAAAAAGATAAAAATATTTTTAGTGCAGTTTTATGTTATGAACAAAAAGATTTTGTCCCTGATGTGAAATACACTATTAAAAATAGAATTGATTGGCTTTCAGGTTTAATTGACTCTGATGGAACATTTTCTCAACAATCTGTTCAAATATCTTCAGTAAACAAAGAGTTTCTTTTAAAAGTAAAATATTTATTAAATACATTAGGCTGCAATTGTGTTCTTGGAGTAATGAGAAAAGATGCTATAAGATATCTTCCAGATAGTAATAGACAGCCTAAATTATATGCCACAAAAACTTGTTATAGACTAAATATTAACAGTAAAGCTTTATCTAAACTAAAAGAATTAGGTTTAAAAACACATAGAGTGAAATTAGACATATCTCCTAACAGATATGCTGGAAGATTTGTTAGAATTGTAGTTATAGAAAAACAAAATTCTTTAGAAGATAAAGTATATTGTTTTACTGAATATAAAAATCATAGTGGGATATTTAATGGTGTTATTACAGCCCAGTGTGGAGAGCAACCACTAGGAGATGCTGATTCATGTAGACTATCTCATATTAATCTTTTATCATTTGTAAAAAATCCTTTTACCAATGAAGCCTCATTTGACTATGAATTGTTTAGAAAAATAGCATATGAACATGTAATCTTTCTGGATGATATTATTGATTTGGAATGTAAAAATATTGAAAATATAATCAATCATTCAGATGCTAATAGTGAAATAGAACTTTGGAAAAGAGTTCTTGATGCAGCTAAAAAAGGTAGAAGAATTGGATGTGGATTCACAGCTTTAGGAGATACTATTGCTGCAATGAATCTATCATTTAAAGATTCTCATTATCTAGTAGAATCTATTATGGAAACTAAGTTTAAAGCTGAATTAGAAGCTAGTATAGATTTAGCTTATCTTAGAGGAACTTTCTTAGACTATGATTATAATTTAGAATATCCTGAAGATAAACCTAGTAATCAATGGTATGAATTCTTAATAAATAATTATCCTAAACTAGTTTCCAGAATGAAAGAACTAGGAAGAAGAAATGTTTCATTAAGTACTGTTGCTCCAGTTGGATCAGGGTCATTACTAACTCAAACTACTAGTGGTATAGAACCAGTATTTAAAACATTGTATGATAGAAGAGTTAAAGTAAATGCTTTTGATGAAAAATATGATTTTATAGATCCTAATACTAAAGAGAAATTTAAAGTATTTACAGTTGCTCATAAAGGATTCCAGAAATTCTGTGAAATAACAACTGGAAAAAAGTTTAATGAACTATCTAAGAGTATGATTAATACTCTCTTTAAATCTTCTCCTTATTATAATAATGAAGCAGCAGATATTCCTTGGCAAACAAGATTAGAGATTCAAGCTATTATCCAAAAATATACTACTAGTTCAATTAGCACAACTATTAATTTAGCCTCAGATGTAAGTAAAGATGTTGTAAAACAAATTTATTTGAATGCTTATAAAATGGGACTTAAAGGAGTAACTGTCTATAGAGATGGTAGTAGAAGTGGTGTTTTAGTATCTACAGATAATAAGATTAAAGATCCTTCAAGAAAGGCACCAAAGAGACCTTCTGAGCTACTTTCTCATATTCATAATATGAAAGTTCAAGGAAAGAATTATCTTTGTGCATTAGGCTTTTATGAAGGTAAACCTTATGAAATATTTGTATGTCCTACACCAGAAGATATTAAATTACCAGATATTGGTAAAATTGTTAAAATTAAAAAAGGATATTATCAATTACAAGATCAAGAAGGAAAAGTTATTATAGAAAACTTTGTAGATGTAATGGATGATCAATTAGAAATGATCACTAGAATTCTATCTATATCTATTAGAAGTGATGTTGGTTTTAACTTTTTAATTGATCAATTGAAGAAAAGTAAAGGAGAATTAACAGCTTTTCATAAAGTCTTAGCAAGAACAATTGCTAAGTATGTTGATAATAAAGCAAAATCTAGTGAAAACTGTGATGTTTGTGGAGAAAAATTAGTTTTTCAAGAAGGATGTCTTGTGTGTCCAAGCTGTGGCTATAGTAAGTGCAATTAAATTTTAAAGATATAAAACAGTATAACATGGAGAGATTTAATGAAGAAGGAGAGCAAATACTGTCATTTATAGAAGTGGTTTGTCCTAAACCTAGGATGAATATAATAGATGCTACTAGATGTATGCTTAATGAAGATAGAATTATAGGTAATTATGATTGGCCTGAAGATAAAATTCTATTTCAAAAAGATGGAGAAATTATAGTGATTCCAGGTAATACTACTTGGAATCCTACTATGAGAGAATTATTGTCTGGTAACTATTATATTATAAAATAATGATACATTTTTGTTCTGAGCAGAAAAGAGTTGTTGGAAGTAGTGTTTGGAAGGAAATAGAAGTTCAGGATATTATATCTTATTTTAAAAATCATAAATTTATTGCTTTAGATACTGAAACTAGTGGACTAGATCCACATTCTTGTGAATTACTATCTATTCAATTTGGAGATTTTGATCAACAGTTTGTTGTTGAATATTCTCCTAATATATTAGAAAAATTAAAACCATTATTATTAAGAAAAGATGTAGTTTGGGTACTACAAAATGCAAAATTTGATCTTCAATTTTTCTATAAGCATAATATCATTCTAGAAAATATATTTGACACATATTTAGCTGAAGGTGTATTATATTGTGGATTTGATGATGTTAAATTACCAAATTATGTTAGAAAATCTTTAGATGTTCTAGTTCTTAAATATTGTGGTGTCTTATTAAATAAATCTATTAGAGGAACTATTAATAGAGTAGGTCTTACTGATAAAGTTATTGAATATGGTGCCAATGATGTTAAATATTTGATTCCTGTAATGACATCTCAAATGATTAAAATTAAAGGAGATGGTTTATGGGGTGCTGTTAAATTAGATAATAAATTTGTTAAGGTATTAGCATATATTGAATATTGTGGTATTTATCTTAACAAAGAAAAATGGCTAGCTAAAATGGAAGAAGATTCCAAGAAGCTATCAGATATGGAATTTGCTCTGAACAAATGGGTCTTTGAAAGATTTGGTGATAAATATGTCAATAAACAATTAGATCTTTTTAGTGCAGCTAAAAGATGTAGTTTAAATTGGGGTTCTTCTAAACAAATTATTCCTATCTTTAAAGAACTAGGTGTAGATACTAGAGTTAAAGATAAGAAAACAGGAAAAATGAAAGATTCTATAGAAGCTAAACATATAGTAAAACAAGTTCATGTATCTCCTCTTATACAAATGTATATTGACTATAAGAAAGCACAGAAATTGGTAACTACATATGGACAAAACTTCTTAGATGCTATTAATCCTAAAACAGGAAGAATTCATGCTACATTTTGGCAAATAATGGGTACTGGTAGAACTTCTTGTGGTTCTGGAGATAATAAAGATGATGATAATAGTATTAATCTTCAAAATATTCCTTCAGATAAAATAACTAGAGGATGTTTTACTAATCAATTTGAAAACACTATCTTGGTAGACTGTGATTATAGTCAACAAGAAGATAGAATGTATACTCAATTATCTAAAGAACCTGCACTTATAGATTTTTATAATGACACTACTAGAAAAAGAGATGGTCATAGTTTTACTGCAAAATTATGTTTTCCTAAGGAATTAAAAGATATACCTGAAGAAGAAGTAAAACACACAAGACCTGATCTTAGAAGTAAAGCTAAAGGTGCTAAATTTGCTATTTTATTTGGTGGAGTTGGAGATACTATTGCTAAGAATTTAGGTTTATCTAGAGAAGAAGGAGATGAAGTCTATAATGCTTATATGAAAGCTTTTCCTAAGCTAAAAGAATATTTTGACTATATTAAACCTGTTGTTATTAAAAATGGTTATGTTCATTTTAATGATGTAACTGGTAGAAGATCTTATTATCAAGTATTTGATGAGTATCAAAGATTAGAGAGAACTATTAATAAACAATGGTGGGAACAATATAAACAACATAAATTCCATCAAACAGAAGATTTTTTAACATATTATAAACCTACATGTAAAAGTTTTTTCAATAAAAGAGGAGACTTAGAAAGAATGGCACTTAATTATAGATGCCAAGGTAGTGCAGCAGATATGTCTAAATTAGCTGGAGTTTGGTTTTTTGATTGGATTCTAAAAGAAAATTTATTTGATAAAGTTAAAATAAGTAACTTTGTCCATGATGAATATCTTTTAGAAACTCCCAAAGATATAGCAGATAAATGTGCAAAAGCTTTAAAAGAATGTATGGAAAAAGCAGGTAGAGTATTTATAGATGTAGTTCCTGTAATTGCAGAACCAGAAATAACAACAGTATGGCAACATTAAAAAATCTAGAATGAATAATATTGAATTTAATGCTATCTTATCTGATATAATAAATGATATATTAGGAGTAGCTTGGGATTATAATAAAGATGGAGATGCTTTATATACTGAAGATGTTCTTAATATAATTAATATGTATAAGAAGAAATGAAACATATAATGATAGATATAGAGACTTTAGGGAAAAGTGAATTTGCTCCTTTAGTCAGTATAGGTGCTATTGAATTTAAACCTGAAGATAATAAAGCTTTAGGAAGAGAATTTTATCAAGTGGTAGATTTAGGAGAATCTGTTATAGGATATGATATAGATGTGGATACTCTTAAATGGTGGATGCAACAATCTGATAAGGCTAGAGAAGTTTTTAAAGAACAAGGTCAACCTATGCAGAGTGCTTTAATAATGTTCTCTCAATTTATCAACCAAATAGCAAAAAATGATGATTTCAGAATTTGGGCTAGAGGTGATTTAGACTTTAAAATATTAGAACATAATTGTAAACTATGTAGTGTAAATATTCCTTGGGAATATAATCAGAAAAGAGATTCTAGAACATTTATAGAAGAATTAATAGATTTCTGTCCATGTTTTCAAGAAGAAAATGATAATGAACATAATGCATTAAGTGATGCTATATATGAAGCATTAAAAGTGATGCATATCATGTCTTACCTAAGAAAAATTTAATATGCAAGTTAAAATAAAGAAACTACATTCAGAAGTAAATTTACCTGTGTATAAAACTATAGGAGCAGCTTGTGCTGATATTCAAGCTTTTTTTAAATATAAGTCTTTAGATGAAATAATGTGTATTCCTAATAAGGAGTACACTTATAAAAGAGTCTATGATTATTATGATGAAAAAGAAGAAAAAGTTTGTTTAGAAAAACTAGTATTATGTCCAGGAGATAGAATGCTTATACCTACAAGTATTTGTATGGAAATTCCTGAAGGATATGAAATAGTTATTAGGCCTAGATCTGGTTTAGCTTTCAAAGAAAGTCTTCTAGTAGTTACAGGAACTATTGATTGTGATTATAGAGGAGAAATTTTCATCAGTGTTTATAATAATAGTAAAAGAGACTTTATTACTATTAATAACTTAGATAGAATAGCACAAGTAAAATTTCAAAAAGCTGAACAATGTGAATTTATTGAAGGAGAATTATCTGATACTGAAAGAGGTGATGGTGGTTTTGGTCATACTGGAAAATAATGAATAGAAATCTTTATAATCAATTAAAAGAAAAACTTTATGATATTTATTGGTGTTATATATATTCTAAAAGAGAAGCTTTAATAGAAGAATATATAGAAGAACATTCAGATTATTTTCTTGAAGTTATGGAACAAGATTTAAAAAATAAAATCTTATTCAAGAAAGCTGAAACTATGTTTATTAATATAAACTGCATTAAAGATTTTTCTTTTAAAGAAGCAATAAAAAATGCACTTAGATCTTATATAGAAAAACTTTATTTTAAAGAATTTTATACTGAAGCAGACTTAGCAATAAAAGCTTTTATAAAAGCAGTAGATGAACAAAAGATAAATTTTGATTTAGTAGAAAAGCCTTTCAAAAAAATAATAAAAACTCTTGTAGAAAGACATATTAAGAAAATTCAAAAAGAACATGAAGATGGATTATGAAAGAACATTTTTATTTGCAGATCCTCATTTCTATCATAAAAACATAATAGGTTATGAAAATAGACCATTTAAAGATGTTTATGAAATGAATGATATTATTATTAGTAATTGGAATAAAGTTGTTAAAAAACAAGATAAAGTATTTTTAGCAGGTGATGTTTCTTTTGCTAATAAGATGTTAACAGAAGCTATTATAAATCAATTAAATGGAGATATAGTATTAATTTTAGGAAATCATGATCTAGATCATTCTTATTCTTTTTGGAAAACTCAATTTAAAGAAGTTTCTAAATATCCTATAGTTATAGATAAATTCTTTATTATATCTCATCATCCTATGTATTTAGAATCTAATTCTCCATATGTTAATATTTATGGACATGTACATAGTGATGATAGATATAAAGATTATACTAATAACACTTTTTGTGTAAGTGCAGAGAGAATTAATTATACTCCTATATCTTTAGCAGAAATAATTACAAAAATGAAAAACTATGAACCCTAGAAAGTTTGCTTTGACACTTTTAAAAAAGGCAAAAGATTTAAAAAAATTTAATCCAGATCTTAGAGAGGGTCAAGCTATAATTATTCAATTATGTAGAATGAATCAAAAATATTTTTTAGATCTACCTAATGAATATAATTGTTTTGAAGATGATTCTAAGATACCTGCTTTATTAGAATATATATCAACTCTTAAAAAGAAAAAGAATGAAGATAATAGATCAAAGTGTAGAGTTAATAGAAAGAGGAGAAAGTAGTCCATCTGAATTTGTAGAATTATGTGCTAAGAATTGTTATAAATCTAATTTAGCAGCTTCTGAAACACAAAGAATTAATTTCATTATTAGTCTTGTGAGAAGAGGACATACATCTGTATTTGAACATTGTGGAATTTATCTAAAATATACATATGGTTATGTTAGAACTAGATTTTCATATTTCTTAAAAAATCCATATACAGTAATTGAAAAGAAAGATGGAATGTGTTATATCTATACTAATTTAAGAGTTATTGTAGAGAATGATGTAGATTTATTTGAAAGAATTATTTTAGATAAACCTACTGTTTCTTATTTTGAACCAAAAAAAGATGATCCTAATAGAATAGTTACTTTTAGAATTATCACTGATCATGGACAAGAAAGAAGCTTTTTAAGACATAGATATAATAGTTTTACAATAGAAAGTACTAGATTTATTAATTATCTTAAAAAATTAGGTGTTACATTTATGACTTGGCAAGGACAGGATAAAAATGCATGGATATATAAACTATCTTGTAAAATTAGTGCTTATCTTTATAAGTTATTAATTAAAAGAGGAGAAACTCCTGAAATAGCTAGAACTGTTCTAACTTTAGGACATAAAACAGATATTATTATGAGTGCTCCTATATGTAAATGGAATAATTTCTTTAATTTGAGATTAGATAAATCAGCTCATTTTCAAATTAGAGAATTAGCTTTAAAAATGCATGATTTAATAAAAAATTTATGAAAATAGCTTTTTGTGGTAGAAAAGGAAGTGGGAAAGATACAGCTACAAAACTTCTAAATTTTTATTTAAGTAAGGGTAGACCTATAACAGAAAAAGTTAAAGAAGAAACTATTAATGGTATTTTAAGTTTATCTAAAGAATCTTTCAGATTTGATACAGTGGCTTTTGGAGATAAGCTTAAATCTTTATTACTAGATATTTATGATCTACCTCAAACAAATAAATATCTTTTATATTATCCTACAAAAGATAATTTATATTTTGATTTAGAAAAAAATTCTATCCAGAGTTCAGATTCTGCTACTAGTATTCCTTTAAGAACACTATTACAACAAACAGCAGATAAAATTAAAAAAACTTTTGGAGAAGATTACTTTATTAAATCTTTATTTAGAACTATAGAAAATTATTGTAAAAAAGAAGTTATAGTTCCAGATTGTAGATATATAAATGAATATGAAGCTTTAAGAGATAAAGGATTTTATATTATTAAAATTGAAAGAGATAGTGCTTTAAAAGATAGTCATGATTCTGAGAATTCAGCTGTAAATTTACCAGATGATATGTTTGATGCTAAAATCTCTAATAATGGAACATTGAAAGACTTAGCATTTATATGTCATGATATTTATTGTGAAATATCAGATTACATAAAAGATGAAGATAAAACTTTAAGAGTTAGAGATAGTAAAGACTTTTTAAAGAATTATTTCTCTTATGCTATAAGTCCATTTATAAAACAAATAAATGATTTAATTATTAGAGATGAATCTGATAAAATTAATCCATGTACAGAATATTATGCAAGTCCAAATGCATATTCTTTTTGTAATTGGAGTGATATAATTGCAAGTAATATTTCTTATAATATTAGACAAAGTTTTTTTCATTAAAAAATATAAGGAGGAAAGTAGCAATACCTTCCCCCTTAGTTTTTTTTATCTATCTAGTCTAGACCATACCATTTTAATTTTTCATCAATAGTTAAAAAGTCAAATAATAATCTATTACCAGGAACTAATTTTAAAGTTTTAATAAAACCTTTATTCCATCCTTTATAATCCCCTTTTTCATAAGTTTCAAACCATGCACCACTAAAAATATCACTTAATGAATCAACTAATCCTAATATAGCTGTAGGAGATTGAAACATTCTAGTGGTTTCACTAAATATACCTAATGGAGATAAAGCAACTAATTCTGTTCTAGTTCTAGCTAACATAAGTCTAAGTGCTTGTAGTCTTTTTTCATTATCTTCATCAGCTTTTCCAGCTAATGCTCCAATAGTCATAATTAATATAGTCATTATTCCAAATGTTGCTAATTCTGTAATAGCAATATGCATATTTTGTTTTTGACCATCAGTTAATTTATCCCAAGCAGTTAAAATATTAAAATGAGCATCCTTTAAATCATGCCATACAAACTTTAATAAAGTGTTGTAATATCCTTCAGTATAAATGCCTAAAGAAGTATCTAATTTGTTTATAGAATATCTTCTATTAAGATTAGGACCTAAGAATGACCTAAATATAGAAAAAGCTCTACCAATACTTCTTGATTGTAATGGAGCTCTATCTATTTTATCAGTCATACCAAATAATTGAGTGTTTAATTTTCCCAATCTGTTCATGAAAGCTATCAAATCAGACTTAGTAAAATCACTTCCATCTAAATTTTTAGTTCCTTCTTTAATTCCTGGAATACCATTTTTTATTTCAAATTGATCATATAAAGACACTTGTTTACCTTCAGAATTCAATACTTTAGTATTATGAAGCATTGCTATTCCAACACTCATTTTATTACTAAAATCTCCCAATTGTATAGGGAGCATTAAAGAATTGAAAGATAATCCTCTAAGTAATTTATTCTTTACATTAGAATTAAGATCTTTTAATTCTTGATCATAATCTCCTAGCATATCAAAAAATGAAGTAAGATAAAATAACTTAGAATCTGGAGTAATTGATCCTACTTCAGCTAAATATTCAGGCATTAATTTCATTACTTCTTTAACAGCAAATGTTCTATCTTTATAATCAAAAAATCTTTTAGAAGCAGCTTCATTAATAATACTTAATTCTCCAGTTATCTGATTTGCAAAACCAACAAATGGAGAGCCACCCAACATAATATATTGAACTGCATCTCTTACTGCATTCATAGATTTAGCAATATCAAATTCTCCTTTAATAAAAGGTATTTTAAAAGATCCTTCTTTTTTCTGATATTCTCCATATAATCCTTTATCTATAAGATCTTTATATCCTTTATAGAGATTTTCTGCTTTAATTTTACCTTCTCTTTGTATCAATCTAGTAAGAATAGGAATTGTTGTCTTAGTTTCTAATCCATTACTTCCAATTTTAACTAATCTTTCAGATAAAATATTTTTTCCTACTTCTAAAATATCAATCATTTTAGATTTTAAATGATAATTAATAGACATATCATAAAATCTAAGCACATTTCCTATTAAATCTGTAGAGAAAGTAGCATCTTTTATTTTACTTGTATAATAAATGGGTAAGAATTGAACTGTATTTCCTTCAAAATCTTGAAATCTTTCTTCATATCTATGCCCAAATTCATCTTCATCAGCTCTGATTTGAATTGCAGATAGAGCATCTTTAGTTTTAAAAGCTTTAATAAATCCTTCTTGAACAACTCTTTCTCTAAAATCTGCTCTAATTCTAGGAGCCATATTAGGAGTTACTCCTTTCATATCAGCAGGTAATAGATTAAGAGATTCTTTCATGATTCTATTAATAGTATTATAAAATTTTAATTTAGCTGGATTATTTTTGATCTCATCAAAAGCTTTATTTTTTTGTTTAGGATGTGCCAATTCTCCATACACATTAGGAGAATATTTAATATTACCTTTAGAATCAATATATTCATTAACATTTTTAGATTTCCATCTTAAGAATTCTCCTCTAGATAAAGTTTTTTCTTTATTATACAAGATATTTTCCCATCCTTCTACTCTTTCTACATATTTTCTATTAAATTCAGACCATATTTTAGCCCATTCTTTTTGTAAGTCTGGATTAGCTATAAAAACTTTTTCTCTCTCTATAGGATTTTCAGGGAATTTTTTTCTTAAAGTTTCCCACAATTTAGATTTAGCTACTTCATAACCAGAATAATTCCATTCTGAATTAAAATTTTGTGAATATTCTCCATTTATTTTTTCAAATATCCAATCAAAATCTTTAATCCCTGCATCATTTAATTCTTTTACAGCATTTATTAATTGATAGTGAACATCTTTAACTTTCATTCTCTTTTCACCTTCTGTATTTTTAAAAGCTGTTGCTACTAAATTAATAATTATATCAGGATTATCACTTGCTGAAGATATCCATCTATTAAACCAATTATTATCTTTATTGGCTTTTGTTAAACTATCAATAACTTGTTGTCTAGTTAGTTTTTCACCAAATGGATTTTCAACTTCTACAAATTTATCAAATTGAGTTCCTATCCACTTAGCAAAGATATTAAACATTTTTAATTGAAGTTCATCATTAATAGCATTAGATTCTATTAAGAACTCTGAAATTAAAGAATGCATCTTATTATTAAATTCTGGATCTGATTTATCTTCTCTTAAATATCTTTGCATATCTGTAACTATAGGTTGGACAGATACTAAGAAAGATTTCATTCTTCTAGCAATATGAGCAGACTTTGAGATAGAATTGTTAGAAAGTAATTCATTCTCTTTATTTAACTGTTCTGTTAACTGTTGCATTACTTTAGAAGCTCCACTAATATAAGAAGCTATTCTTTCTTTAACAGTACCTTTTTCTAAAGCATTATTTAACTCAACCACTAACTTTCTTTGAGCATCTTTAGTACTGATACTAGATAATTGATTTTCATAAATCTTAAGTCTTAAAGCTTCTGTTTCAATAACTTTATTCATAACATCTTCTAAAGATTTAGCTCTATTACCAATAGAATATAATTTATCTATAGAAGATTTCAATAAAGAAGTTTTATTTAAATCTTTAGCTTTACTAGTTAAAATATCATGAGCAAATTCTTTTAATTCATTATTTAGGAGTTTTTCTAATGAAGTATTATCTTTAGAACTAAAAATTGATTTTAAGGCATTCCATAGCCTTTCTAAGAGATTTTTAGCTGGTTTATAAGATAAAGTATTAACATCAATAAGATATTGTCCTAAAAGCTTTCCTATAGCCTCTTTAGCTAAAAGATCTTCATCTCCTTTATAAACTAGATTATACTCACTAAATTCATCTCCTAATATATTTTTATAAGCTTCATTTTGTTTAATTAGATTCATCAATCTATTAACAAATGGAGAATCATTCATAGCTTCTACAAAGAAGTGAGCTCCTTCTTCTCCTAAAGCTTCTAAAGATATTTCATTTTTAGCAAATTTAATAGCTTTATTAGTAATATCTGCAACAGCTAAATAATCTAAACCATATTGAGATTTTAAAGAGTCAACAGTTTGAACTTCTACCCCAAGTTTTTTTAATTCATCTAAGATTCTATTTTTAATAGAATTCTGAATATCAGAAGCAGATAAAGAATATTTAGGATTATTTTTTATTTCTTTTGCAGTAATATATTTATTTAGAGATTTATCATATAATTGATATTTAGTACCAACAGATACTACATCTACATCTTTTAATCCTGCAGCTTTAATAGTATTATTTAAATCAATGGCTTGATCAGCTTCTAATTTAAATTGACCTTTATTATTCATATGATATCCTTCTACTATATCTATTAAAGCCTCTTTACCTAGTTCTAATGTTGTAGTATTCTTAACAGGTTCAGCTTTAGAAATATCTGTATTATTATAAGATTCACTATTTAACAATTCTAATGCTGCAGTTTTTAAAGCATATTCTTTATCATTATACTTCTCAAAATTACTTATATAAGTAGTATTTATATCTCCATCTGCTGTCCTATCTAAGAAATTTCCTTTATTTTTATTCCATAAATAATAAGCAGAATTTTCACCAAATAATCTTTTTAATGTTTCAAATTCTTCTTTTACTTGTGGATCATTTAAATTTGGACAAATCTTCATATTTAAAAAATTATAGGGGATTTGATACTATCTCCTCCCCATTATTATTATTTACCTTTACAATGATTCTTTATTTGTTCTGCTTCTTTAGCTACTGAAGCTAGTTTATCAGATAATTCATTATCTAATTCTTCATTATTTTGAGTATCAGTTTCTCCTTCTACCATAGCTTTTATTAAATCTATTTCTGCTTGAGTTTCATGTCTTTTTAAATTAGCATTCAATTCTGAAGATTTCATTAGTTTTTCAGATAAATTATTAGAAGTAAAACTAGATTCTCCCTCAATAAATTCAAAAATAGTTGATGTACCATAACCACCTACTCTTTGATATTCAGCTGTTTCTTTAGTAGCTCCTATTAACTTGTATAATTCTATTTTTCCATTATTATTGAATTTAATATACCTATAAGGAATTTTAATATAGGAACCTTCTTTTATGTTAATAGAACTAGAATGACTTAATGTTAATCCTGAATGATCTTTATCAGTAAATTTATAGTTATCTCCTTTACTAATTTCAGGAACTATTCTATTGTTTCTAAAGTTATTTACTATGTAAGAATCAATTAAGTTATCTATATTAACCCTAATGTTATTATCAAAAATAGTTTCTCTAAATAATTCATTAAATCCTGGAATATTGTTAATCATAGAAATAGGAACAATATGATTAAAACTATTAGGTGTAATACCCCATCCACTAATAACAAAATTATATTTCAATAAATCTTCAGCTAATTTAGTATATTTAGGAGTTCTCCATAAATATTCAAAAGCTCTAATAGCTTCATCTTTAGCTACTTCATTATCAAATCTAGAGCCACTAAATTTAATTATAGAAATAGATTGTCTACCATTTAATGTTGATTGAAATTCATTTTGAACAGTTAATCTTCTAGTGAATTCATTTACATTTTTAAGATAATTATCTTTATTTACAATTTCTAAAAATTTTCTAGGAAATTTATATATCCAAGCATTTTTTTGTTCTTTTGTAAATTTAAAGAAATCTAAAGATTCTGTTAAATGATTAAGCATTATAGTATTTAATTCATCTATTTCACTTCCAGTTAAGTCATCATGAATAGCTTCTGATAACAAAGATCTATAAGATGTAAAAATATTAGTGTTAAATGGGGTGTATTTAGATATAAAATTATCATATTCTACCACACCATTAGTATTAGCAGAAATTAAAGATTTTTTTATATTTGGATCATGCATTAATTTTTCATATTCTTCTCCTCTAGAAACATAAGTTAGAATATCTCCTAAACCTGAGATAATAGATTTTCTACCAAGTTTTTTAGCTTTAGCCAAATTAGCTATTGTATCTCCTGGATTAGGAGCAGCTCCATAAGTTTCTGATCTCATTGCTGAATTAATAGATCTCAAAACATTTGCTGGTTCTATAAGATCTCTAAAAGCTTCTAGAATAAGAATTTGCTTTGCATTTTCATACAAATCAATATCTCCACCACTCTTATTAAAATTCTTTATAGCTTCAATAAGATCAGATTGTTTAAACTGTGTAAAACCACTCTTTATAAGATCAAGTCTAGATTGTTCATTAGTATGTTTAGAAAACACTTTAATAACTTCTTCTATACTATCTCTATAATTAAACATATCTCCTTTAGCCATTACCTTATCAGATAATAATCTTAAAGAAGGTTGAGACATAAAATACATTACTGTTTTAGGATCAAAACCCATTCTTAATAATAATGTATAAGTACTAGCAGTAAACATATTTAAATTTACTTTAGAAGCAGTTAATGTTTTAGCATTATCTACTACTGTAGCTAAGAAAGATCCTAATATATTAGTAACATTGTTAGTTCCATCTAATGTTTTGACAGGACTTATTTTTGTTACAGTTTTTCCATCTAATGTAATAGCACTTTTTTTATTAAGATTAACATTATAAAATTGTAACATAGAATGGTTAGCACTATTAGCTGCAAATACACCAGTTAATGCTTTTCCTGCCATATATTCATAATAAGTATCTGTTAAAAAACTAGGATCAAATAATCTATCTCCTTCTAATTTTTTCCTATCTATTTTTTCTAAAGTACTTATAACATCAGCAAACATAGAAGTATTAGCTCCACTTACCATTGTTTTAAAGGCATCTCTAGAAGTAAGAATACTATACATAATATCTATTAAAGCATTATTAGATGCTTCTACAGATTGTTTTTCAGGAGATTGTTTATAATTATATTTTATTTTCTCTAATTTAGATTTTTGAAAAATAAGATTTGAATGCTCTTCTAAGAATTTAGAAACTTCATTCATTGCTTCTGATTCTTCAGTACTTAGTTTTTCTCCAGAATCATATCTTTCTAATAAATCACTAAGATAATTCATCTCTTCTTGATAATTACCTGATGAGAAAATATCTGATAATAATCCATTATTTACCATCCAAGTTCTTATCTTAGATAAATTATATCTAGCTGGAGTATATTTGGTAGCATAAGATAGAAAATACATCTTATCTATATCCAGGTCAGAACCTGTAATAGTTAAAATGTCTGAAGGTAATTTAATAATACCTCCTTCTGCAGGAGAACTAAATCCTTTAATTCTTAATGGAACAGCTGAATATTTATCTTCAGTAGGAATTCTATAGCATATTACTTTTAATAATTCTTTGTCTTCTACTTTAGATGGATCTATCATGCCATTTTTATCTGCTAACTGTGCTAGTTGATTACTATAAGTGTAAGGCATGATACAATCAACATATTCTATATGCCCATCTTTCATATGTACTTTTAGAGAATTATCAAAACCATAAGAAGATGCTTGATATAAAGCTCCTCCACTAACTTTATTTCTAATAATATTATTTCTAAATATAGAAGATATCATTTGAAATATTCTATTAGATTGCAAAGGAAAATATAAAGGTAATTTAAACACTTTTTCTCCTTTATAATTCATAAGTTGTACAGCTTCTGTAGTATTTTCAGCAAATTTTCTTTGCATTACACCACCTTGAAGTTCTCTAGCTAATCCATCTATAGTGCCAATTTTATCTATAACTTTCTTATAATTTTTATCATAATTCCATGCTAAAATATTATCAAATAAAGAAGCAATATTCTTGCCAGTAAATTTCATATCTTCAATATAAAATTCAGCATCTTCATCTAAGTTAGCAATAATATGTTTTCTAATTTGAGATCCAAATAGTTGTAATGTGTCTCTAAAATGTTCTGGTGTATCCATTTGATACATGTAATCATCATTACTTAAATAATAATATTTAACATTAGCTTCAGATAACTCTCTAGGATCACCATTAAAATGTAATAAAGCATCTGGAAGAATAGGTTTACCTTGTTTTCTTAGTTTATCTTTAAGTTCTTGAGAAGTATTTAATTCAATACCTTCTTTTACTGCAGATTCAAAGTAAACAGCATCTATACCATTATCTTCCATTCCTTTTACTAGAGCACTTAATAAAGGACTATTTTGTACCATTTGAGGAATTAATACTGCTTCAGAGTTTTTATTTTGTAGTGGTTGATATAAAGAAGTGTTTTTACCATTTATATCCACTCCAGAATCTGTAATGTGAGGAGCAAACATATATGGTTTAATAGGCTGTAGAGAGAATGTTAAAATATCTTCTACATTATAAGTACCATTCTTTAATCTTTGATAAGATAATTCTTTAGCACTATCCCATTTAGAATTCATCCTAGCAATATTTCTATATCTATCTAATGTGATAAATGTTTGTCCATCTGTAGCATTGTTTAAACCACTATCAATAATTTGACCATTAGGTAATTTTACTTTCTTATTTCCTTCTGAGTCTGTATAATTAGAATAACCAAATTTAGAAGCAATAATCATAGCTTCTGTTGTTGATACACCATTTAATTTAAGATTTTCATAATAAGCATCAGCTACTAATGAAGGAATTTCATTATCTTTCATTCTAATAGCTTTAAACTTCTCTGGTATTCCTAAAGTTTCCCAATCACCATATTGACCAGGAGACATATTTTGTTTATTTCTTTTAAAGAAGTCTACATCATTTTTATAATAAGCTAAATCTCCAGATGTCATAGTCATGATACTATATTGAGCTAAAGTATCATTATAATAGAATTCTTTTAATTTACTTTCAGTTATTCTTTTATCATATTTAGTACCATCTAAATCAGGATTAGATTTAAATTTTTTAAATCCTTCTTCCATAGCCTCTTCAATATATTTTCTTAAAGTTGCTTCAGAAGTTTTAAGTTCATCAAGATTATATTTATTTAAAAATGGGAACATTAAGAATTTAGATCCTCTACCATCCTTTTCTTTTCCTTGATCATTAATAGTAATATCAAAATTTTTAATGCTATAAAGTTTTCCTTGTTTAATAAGAGCTTTTCTTTTATTATAGACCTCAATTCTTCTAATTTCAGCTTTAGCTAATTCTACTAAACCATCTAAAGAATAACTTAAATCATAAGATTTAGGAAATCTAATTACTGGCATAGAAGAAGCATCTGATGGAATTGGTAACATAAAGTAACCATAATCTCTAGCTCCATTATTAAACCATAAATTAATTTTAGATCCTAAGAAGTCTGGTTTACTTAATTCAGAATATCTAGTTTTATCTTTTTCTAGAAACATAGACACTTGAATCTCATTAGCAAGATCTTTAGTTCTTATACCATAAAGTTCTTTTAACCAAGGATGTGTAAATTTACCTTCATTATCAGTATAAAAGAAACTCTTCTTAAAAGGTTCAAATGCACTTTTATCTTTTACATCTGTAAGTCTTTTAAATAGTTTGCCTATAAAAGATGGAGTAATATTTGTAGAATATGTTTTTCCATCTTCTCTAAGAGATGATTCATATAATGAAGGTCTAACATTAGATAAAGCACTGCTTAATGCTTTTATTCTAACATTAACAGGTAATAATTCAAGATCATAATAAGTGTTTCTTCTTATATCATAATCATCTTTATTTATAGTATCATGAAAAGCTCTTAACACTCTAAATGAATTTAACAAGAAATCTTGCATTGGTTGAAAGTTAGAGTTTTCATCATTTAATCTCATGTTAGATTGAAAAACTTTTACTAGTTCTGATGGTGTACTATCTATTCCTATAGTATTTAACATACTAGAAACTTCTCTAGCCCATGCATTAATTTGTGGATTAGAAAATTTACCAGATTTCCAATTTTTCTTCCAAAGCCTTACTTTATGAAGTCTAAACTGATTACTTGATACTTCTTTATATATTTTGGATACTTTATCTGAACTTTCTTTTAAAGATTTTACAAATTCTTCTTTATTATGACTAGCTAAAGAATAATTAGAACTCCATATTCTTAATAATTCTCCTGCTTTATTAACACTATTGCCTCCAAATACTCTCATAGTACCATCACTTTGAGAGCTAATAATCATGTATTCTACAGAATCATTTCTAAATGAATTGTAAAAATCTACTTGTAATTTAGGATCTGATTTTAAAATATCTATAATAGAATCTACCCAAGGAAAACTTTGATTTAAAGATTCTAAAGTTTTCATTAAATCACTAGGTTTATTCATTGTAGATAATTTATTTAACATGGTAGCAAAAACTTCTGTACCACTCATATAAGGTTGATATCCTAAATCATCAGGAGATACTAAAGTACCATCAGAAGTCATTTTAGGAATTCTTCTAATAATATTTCTAGTACTCTGTCTTAGTTTAGTTACTGGTGATATTAACATTTGATCTATTTGCCATCCTTCTTGTTTAACAGTTTCTTCATTGTTCATAAACTCAGTATTCTCATCTTGTTGATTCATATCCATATCAACAATTTGTTGAGCTTTAAAAGTAATACCTTCTAATGCAGATATTTCTTTTAACATATCTAATGCTAATTGACCAAATTGAGGATTTCCATCAGCATCAAATTGAACAAGTTCATCTGTAATTAAATCAATAGCATCTATTTGAATAGGATCTGTATAAATAGCATTATCTCCATGTGCAGAAGCATATAATTGATCATGTATAGTTAAAATATAATCTTCTAAAGAATATTGTTTAATAATATCAACTCTACTTAGTTCAGGAGATTCTTGAGCTAAATTATCTATAATATCTTCAAAAGTATCTACTAGCATATCTACTCTTCTTTTATAAATAGAAGGAGTGATATTAGATAACCAGTTTCTTTCTACTAGAGGTCTATTCTTTTCAAATTTCTTTTTAGAATATCTTCCTCTATTAATATCATAAAATACTTGTTCTATAGAAGGATTAAGATGTAATTTATTTTTAATTAAGTAATATATATTTTTAAAGAAATCACTAATTCTATTTAAGATAGATTTATTAGTAATTTGATCTGTTTCTACATAATCTCTAAATTTATCTGCTAAAGTTTCTTCTACAGCTACATCAGATTTACCAGTTAAACCAAATTCTTTTCTAGCTTTCTCTAATAATTTATTAGTTTCTGCTTCTGTTAAAAACATATTAAATACAGCATGAAAAGCTTCATGATATGTAGTTCCACTAGCAGCTATATCTGATAATTCTACAATTCCTTGTTTAAACCTTCCCCAAGCATATAAATTACCTACATTAATCAGACCTCTATGGATTTCAACTAATTCATTATCTGTTAATTGAGGTAAATTTTCTTTTAACCAAGATAATTCTTTATTTAAATCTGCTTTTTCATAATTTAAAGGTTCAGACATTAATCTATATTTATCACTGTCTTTTCCCCATTCTTCTCTTCTAGATAAGTCAGGTTTAATAAAGTTCTTACCTTTTAACTTATTAGCTAACTTATTATTAGGACCAGATAAAGGACCTCTTTTTTTAGGAGAATTAGATAATTCTTTTACTGCATCTACAGTTAAAGTTTGTTCAAAAGATTGTTCTACAGGATCTGTAGTTTTCTCTTTAGGCTTAGGTTCTTCTATTTTAACTTCTTTAGTAGGCTCCTTAACTTCAGATATAGTTTCTTTTACTGGATTAAGATCTACTAAATTTCTATCATATCCAAATGTTGGAGAATGAAATGGTTCACCTGGAAATATATTCATTTGTAATACATCTGAATTTAGTAATTCAGTCATTATTTTATCTCCAGATTTATTTAAAAGATTATAAGGAACATTAATTAAAGACTCTTTTACTCTATTAATAGCTTCTTCTCTAGAAATAGCTTCAACATCTTCATATTCAGATCCATTATATTTTTGAATCATAAAAGGAAGATCAGCACTATTATTTTTTATTAATCTAATAACAACATACTTAGATAGTTCATAAGATCCTTTACTAGAAATTTCAGGATCAGAATCTAATATCTTTTTAAAAGCATTATTAATATTAGTTCTATAATAGTTATGTAAAGCTGTACCTTGTTGTAATGTATTATATTTTTGAGTATAAAGTCTTAATGGAAAATAATCTCCATTAGCACTTTGCACCATAGCAAACAAGTGGCCTGTTCTAAAGTTATCAGCAGGTGGTGTATGAAAATTACTTATATCAACACTAGGAACACTAAAAGTATATCCATTAGTTTCTTTTCCTACAACTATACCTAGCTTAATATCTTCAACATTATCTACTTGTAAAGCTTCTTTGATTGGATAATAATTATCTCCATCATGTGTAATTATACCATAAGATTTACTAGTTATAAAAGAAGATACATTACAAGGAATAACTCTTTTACCATTAACTAGTATAGGTTCTCCTTGATAACTAACAGCTTTATTATATAATAATGCTCTCTGTTGTTTAAGCAATTGTATTTCTTGATCTGTAGCTTTCCATTCTCTAGCTTTTTTCTCTCTTCTTAACCAACTAATACCATTATTATTTTCATCATATATTAAAATATCAGCATCATCAGCACTATGTTGATATTGAAGAAATTCTTCAGGAATACCAAAGAAAATTTTTGACCCTACATTAGCTACTTCAGGTTTAATAGTTTCATCAAAACTAATATAAGAATTATATTTAATAGAATCCATTCTATTCTGAGGAATAGTTTTTATTCTTTGATTACCTTGAGAATCTGTATATTTATCATAACTATATTTAAAGGACACTAATCTTAAAGGATCATTCTGGCTATATTCAGTTTCTACATTATCAGATTGTTGACTATTATCTTCTTGTACTGGAATATTATCAGGAATATTTTGTGAAGGAGTAACATCTCCATATTGTTTAGATTCTTGTAATCCTTTTATATAGTCTAAAACTTCATTATAAGCTATAAATTCTTCTTCTCCTAATAATTGTTCATCTATAGGAGTTTTGTTTATTAAAGCCTCTTTAATAAGTTCTGCAGCATTAGGTTCTTCTGTAATATCAAAGAATCTAGCTGCAAAGGCATTAGATTGTGATTCTGTAGGATTATCTAAACTAAAATCTCTTAAAAGATCATCTTCAGATTTATATATTTTATTAAAAGCTTCTTTAGACAAAGCACTTGTCTCTGCAGACTTTTTAGCTTCATCTCTAGCAGCTAAATATTCATTTAGATTAGAAGCACTATTAATAGATTCTACTATATCATTAACTACTTCATCTCTATTCCTACTTTTATCAGTAATAGTATCATTTGAATCTTGTTGAACAGGGCTAAACAATTCTTCATTCATTGTAGCAGTGATAGAATCATCTATATCAAATTCAGTTGTTTCTGATATATTTCCAGATTCTGTATCACTATAATCTAAACCTTCATCATTAGATGCTTTAGAATCTACATCTTGTTCAGAAGATTCTGAAGATTTAGTTTTCTTTTTATTAACTTTTTCTTCAGTTTTTTCTTCACTAGTTTTAGTAGTCTGCTCTGAAACTTTCTCTTTAGATTTTGGAGAAGATTTTTCTTTAGTAGTTTCTTCAGTTTCTGTTTTAAGATTTTGCATCTCTGTAAGAAGATCTATAGAAATCATTCTTTCAGCAAAATTCTTTTCTAGATTATAGGCTATATCTTCTAATTTAGGATTTCTAGCTATAATATTAGATAAGTCATTCTTTTGAAGAATAAATTGTTTATTGTCTACTATATGTTTTTTATAATGATTTTTAAATTTACTTTCCCCTAAATCTTTAACTCTACTTATAGTATCAATATTTTTTAATACCTCTTGAGCAGCTCTATTTCTTAAAGCAAGTACTATACTAGAAGCATCTTCTTTTCCTTCTATAATAGATTGAACAGCAGTATTTAATTCATTATTAAGAGTTTGATCTAATGCTTGTTGTTTAATACCTTCTTGTTCAACTAAAGCATATAATGTAGCTGCTTTTTTATTTTTTCTAAAAGCAGGATATTTTTGAAGATTATCAATAGTAGGCTTTATTGCTTTTAATGTTTCTAAATAATTATTAGCTGTTACTTGATCTTCTCCTTCTAATGTACCTACTCTATCTTCATACATTTGAATTAATTGATCTAAGCTATCAGCTTTTACATGTTTTCCTAATTGTTCTTCAAATTCATGTTGAGATAAAATTTTAAAAGCTTCTGGATTTTTTTGAACAGTAGCTATTTCTTTAGCTGTTCTATATCTATTTAATCTATCTAATGCTTTTGTATATATTTTATTTAAAGTAGGTCCTGCAGCTCTAAATAAACCTCCACCAGCAGCTCCTAATAAAATAGAAGTTTTGAATTCTATATCATCAGTATATTTATCCCATCTTTCAGAAAATGATTCACCTAACATTTTCTTTAATTCAGGATCACTTAAGGCACTAAACTCAGCTTCTTTTTGAATAATATATTGAGTACCCTCTTCTAATCCTTCAGATATAGCATTCATACCATAATCTGATAGACTATTAGCAATTCTTTTTAATCTAGAATTAGCATTTTTAAATGAAGCAAATCCACTTAAAATACTGTCAAATTGAAAAGCATCTATTAAGAATAAAGGCATATTAGCTTGCATAGTAATAGAAGCAGCTTTACCAGCATCTAATCTTAATTGAGCTTCATCATTAATATATTTGTCATCTAGTTTATGAGCTTCAATAAAACTATCATAAGCTTCTTTAGCTTCCATGCCAGATTCCATAATTCTACTAGTAAGACCTGCACCTATATTAGCTGTAATTCTTGCTGTATTAGCAGCACCTTTAGCTGTAGCACCAAGTCTCATTCCTAATTTTCCCAATCCTTTTCCTACAACACTAAATCCTTTAGCTGCTGCTACTCCTGGAATCATAAGAGATAATGTTGTAGCAATACTTTCAGCATTTCCAGCCCAAAAAGTAGCATCAAACATAGCTTCCCATAGACTATCAGATTTAGATTGCATAGTTCTATAAATAGGATCAGTAAGATCATTCATAGATTCTTTTAATTCTCTAAATGTTTTAGAAAATTGATTTTCAAAATCTCCTACAATTTCTTCTCCAAATAAAGCTCTATATGTATTAGGATTAACTAAATAACCTAATGATTCTAGAGTACCTGCAGTGATTGCAGATACTCCTCTAACAGCTCCTTTACCTATTAATCCTAATAATGATTGTTGTTTAGCAAAATAATCTTCTCTTAATTCTGGATTAATTAAAGATTCATAAGACATATTTGTATCATATCCATCAGCTACATTATATTGAATAGGACTTCCTTGTAGCCAAGATTGAGGTGTTTGATTTTCTTGTGCAGCTTTTCTATAAATATCCCAGTTAGTTACTCCACTAGAATAAACATATTCTCTACCATTTGGAGAGTTAGGATTATCTATATATTCTCTACCATTTTCATCTGTTTTTATTTTACCTGTTAAGTTAGGTAACTTATCTTCCTCCATAAGAGGGGTTGAGTTTTCTTTCTCTACTAACATATTTTTGTTCTAGTACTAAAGGTGTTAATTTTTCTATAACTGAATTAAAAGGTAATCTTTGTTGTTCTGTATATCCTATGATTTGACCTCTATTGTTATATTTGGGCAAACTCATAGTTACCATAGCTTCCATACCATTAGGTCCAACAGCTTTTTCCATTTTAATAGGCAATCCAGTGATAGGATCTGTAAAAGTTATTTCACCTCTACTATTATCATAATATTTATTAAATAAAGTATTTGCCACTATAAATTTAGATTGATCTGATTCTACTGGCTTTCTTACTGCTTGATATTTTTTACCATCTTCCATAATAATAAATGCAGCCATAGCTCCATTTGCAGCAAAAGCTGTAGAAACTTCTTTTACTTTATTATCATCACTAAATTTAATAGCTTTATGAAAATCTTTTTGATCTTCTATAGTTTTACCATCTATATACCAATCTTGAACAGAACCAGGTAAAGAACCTGTTTTTAATTCATCTATATCTTGTTTGTATTTTTCTTCATACATTGCTTTAGGAACATACTTAAATGCAGCAGTAGTTTTATTACTCTTAGCATAATTATCTTCCCATTTAAGAACATCTTCTCTAGTTATATTAGGATTAAGAGTTTTTAAATATTCATATTCTTGATCTATAATTTGATTTGCAAATTCTTTTGCTTTATTTGACTCTTCTTTATTTAAAGATCCTTTTGTTAAACCTATATATTTTCCTAGTACAAGAGGAATTTGTATTCCAGGTGTTCCAGGTCCTGAAGTTCCTTGAGTCCAAACTGTTTCATCATCTCCTAAACCATTCTTAGCAATATCTGCTAAATTATCAGAAGTTAACCAAGGTAATGATAGTATTTGAGTTTGAGCATCAGCACTCATACCACTAGAACTAATAGACCCATCTTGTAATTTTTTAAATAGTCCAAAATCATAATTAGTTTTATTTTCTACATCATTTCTATAGAAAGTTAAAGCTCCTTCATTACCTAGCTTATCTAAATCTTCCATGATATTATTAGTTAATCCTAATTGTTGTCTTTCTTTTAAATAAGACATTGCTTCAGGATTACTCATTATTCTACTAATTATAGTATTTTTAATTCTTTCTGGAGATAAGGTTACAGTCTTATTAGAAGAATCTGTTATAATACCTGTTGAAGGATCATATTTATATCCCAAATCTCTAGCAATAGTTTGAGGAGTAATTTCTTTTCCATATTTACTAACAAGCTCTTGTAAATCTACAGCTTTAGTAGAAGCCCAAGGAGTATAGGTTGCATTAGAACTAGCTCCACCAGATTGATTATATCTTTGTAAAGCAAATGCTAATCCTCTTTCATATTGATCTCTATTAATTTCTCCTTTTTCTAATCTCTTTTTTTCATCTTCAACATTCTTTAAATATTGTTGATATGCTTGATTTGCTCTTCCTAAATATCCTCTACTAGAAATAGCTTGTTGTTTTTCTTGTAATATCTGTCTAGCTCTTCTAGAAAGATCTTTATTATAACCAGATCTTAATAGTTGATCAGATAGATCATTAATATTTTCTTTATACTTATCCATCCATTGTTGTACTCCAGGTTTATCTACTTCTAATGCTGGAACATCAAATAAGCCTTCTTGATCTAATAAAGCTTGATATTGATCATGTTTTTGTTGCATCATTTGTGGTCCTATAAGCATTTCTTGTAGAGTCATTGGATTATATGTCAATGGTTGAAATTGATCATAGTAGTTAACTGCCATAGTTTATATTTTAATGTGAAATGTTGCACTTAGTTGTATACATATACATAATCTAAATGCAACAGATCACAAAGATACTAAATTATTAAAGTTATTCCAAATTTTTATGATTTTTTATATTTCACTTTTCCTAGAGCATCTAAATAATAATCCATACCCATAGTTTTAATAGTATTTCTATAAGCTTGTTCTCTACCTATACTTCCTAATCCTTGCATAGCTCCAGATAAATAATTTCTAATAGCAGTTCTTCTAGCAGCTCTATTTCTAGCATTTATATCATCAGTCATTGTCTTAGAAGAAGCATTATATTGTTTAGCTCTAGCTCTCTCTGAAGCATTAAATTGATTAGTTCCTCTATTAAATTCTTTAGCTTGCACTCTTCTTTGTTCATTAACAGCTTCTGCTTGTAATGCAGCATCTGAAATTGCTTTTTGAGTTTGTGCATTTAATCCTAAATTAGCAGCTAATATAGCAGCTCTTGAACCACCACTAGCATCAGCAAAAGATCTTCTAGCATTAGAAGCTTGATTTAATATAGGATTAGTATATGTATTTGGATCAATAGGATTATACTGTAGATAATCATTTAATTGCTCTGGTGTAATATATGTAGGATTAACTCTTTCAGCTTTACCTACTGTTGCAGCTCCAATTAAATTACCTAATACTGGAGCATATTGTAGTAATGAACTTAATCCTTGTAGTTTCATAGCCCTTTCATGTCTCTTATAAGCTTGATAGTCTTCAGGACTTAATGTAGCTAGTTGTTCTGGAGTCAATTCAAAATCAGAAATTGGATTAAAGCTAGCTTCATTTTCATTAGCAATTCTATTACCTTCTAAATCTGCTTCTAATTGATAAGGATCAAATCTTGGACCTGTTAATCCTATTAAATCTCCAAAATTATATTTTCTATCCATCATTCTATTAAATTCTTCTTCAGTATCAATAGAAGGAATGCTAGTCTTTTTTGTTGCAGAAGTATTAGTTTTAACTGGCTCAACAGTTGTTGTTTCATCTTCTCCTCCTTTAATAAATGGAGGATTAAAAGTATCTCCATAAGGTTTAGTATTATTAGGTAATATACCATTCCATCCACCTGTAATATCAGGAACTTTAAACAATTGTCTTTCTGGTGGAATTGGATATATTGGATCTGTTTTCCAATAATTTCCTCTATTAGGATTATCCATTCTAATATTAGTTTTATTAGATAATCTAGGATCTGAATTTAAATACCATCTACCATTTCTAAAATAAGCTCCATTTCTATTAGGACCAAATAAATCTCCACCTTCTGCAAATTGCTGTGGTTCTATAGGTATTTCTTGATTTAAAGGCTGTTCTAGCTCATTAGAGACATTTTCTTCTTCAGGCATATTAACTATACCTTGTTCTTCATCTAATGCTTCTACATCCTCTATTCTAGTCCATTTTTCTTTTAAGAAATTTTCTTCTTCTTCAGTAATAGGTTCATCAATTAATCCTATATGATATAATCTAGTATAATAATCTTTATTTTCTGTCAGATGATCTAGAGCTATTTCTCTAGCAGCTTCTATACTGTCTGTATGTTCCATTTCAACTTTAATACCTACAGATATTTCTAAAGGATCAAATAATTCAGTAGCATTTTCTCTAACTTCTTTAGAAGCTCTACCACCTTTTAATTTTTCTTCTTTAATATTAGAAGCAGCTATTCTTTTTACTTGTTCATCTGTAACTTCTTTTAATTCATTACCTAGATTTTCACTTTCTTTTTCTACTTCTTTAATAGAAGGACTAGGTTCCATAGGTTCTCCATTTAAATTTCCACCTTCAGCAAATGTATTAGAATCTTCTAAATCTTTTTTCATATTATTTGCTGCTTGTAATCTAATCATCATTTCTTCAAATCCTCTTTTACTAATAGGATCATTAGAATGTTCTTCTATATCTTTAGCTAATATTTCACTAGCTTCAGCAAATGTTTTTCCTATTAAATTAGAAGGAAGATTTAATTCTTTAACTATATCTTCATCTAAAGTTAATCTATCTGAAAAGATATAATCTTGATATCTAGTTTCTCCTTCTTCAACTAAGTTTACATTTCCATTATCACCTATACCTTGTGGTATTCCACCTATAGGAGATTCTTCATGACTACCTCCAGTATTAAAAGAAGTTAAACCACCTTCTGCAAAATATTTTCTACCCATTAAATTATTTATATTTCCTCCATCAGCAAAGCCATATGCTTTTCCCATATAACTTTCTAATGTAGCCATAGTGTTTAATCCTCTAGCTTTATTTTTAGCTCTTCTTTCTTTTCTTTTAGCTTTTTTATTTCCAAAGATAGATTTAATACCACCTACTACAGCTCCACCTACAGCTCCAATAGCACCACCTACTACAGTTCCTATACCTGGAACAATAGTTCCAACTGTTGCACCTAATCCTGCCCCTGCTCCTATAGAACTTCCTATAGCTTGTTTAGTATTAAAATCTTTTTTAACTTGAGAAACATCTATATATGTAGGATCAAAATTATTTTCCTCATCTACATTAGCCTGTTGATTTTCTCCTTGAGATGTTATTTTAGGAGAAGAAAATAATGTAGCCACATCAGATACAGTATTTAAAGGATCAATACCACTTAAATTAATTCCTTGTTTAGGTATAATAGGATTAACTGCTTGTTGAGTTAATGTCATAGTAGGATCAGGAGCTTGAACTGTTAAATTAGGCATAGTTATAGATCTAGATACCATAGGAGAATTTAACAATCCTCCTCCATCTAATTGATTGGTATAATAATCTAATCCTAATAGTTCTCCTCCATTAGCATGTTTTAAACTAGGATATTTTTTATATACTTTAGCTTTAATATCACTTCTACCATGTAATCCTGCTAATCTTAAAGCATCTCTAGCATCAGCTTTAGTTGGAATAGGATAACTTCTATGTTTTCCTGCAAAGTCAGAACTTTTAACTTTAGGATATGGTTTTTTTAAAGATCCATAATCTTTAGATCTACTTAAACCTCCTCCTTCTGATAAAATATTTTTTTCAGGAATTTTCTTTATTCTTACTTTCATAAACATTTACTATATTTTTACAGAACTCATAAAGTTCTTTTTCAGTTAAATCATTTTTCATTTGATTACAAGCCATGCAAACTAACTGAATATTATCCATAGTATAACCTTTACTAGAATCTATTCTGTCTATAGATACATTTGTAGAAGTTCTTCCTACAAAAAAAGAGCCTGTCATATTAACATTAGAAAGAGCACATTTTCCTAATTGCTTATTCCAAAGATATTTTAAGAAATCTAATGTTATATTAAATTCTAAATTCTTTTTTCTAGCTCTATCTCTAGCACTTAAATATCTTTCCAAAAGCATTCTATTAATATCTTGTTTTCCTCTTCCTGCTAATATTCTTTTTTGTCTTTGTTGCTCTTTACATTCTTTACACCTATAATCTCTATTATTTCTAAACCACCTTTCTTGATTAATATCAAATTCTGACTCTGGTCTATATTGATGACATTTATAACAAATTAAATTTCCATCAGAATTATATTGTTCAAATTTAGTTCTTTTTCTTGGCTTACAAATATTCAAGTTCATATCCATTTTTTAAGAGTTTATCTATTTCAGTTTCATCAAGATCATAAATTTCATTTTCTTTATAATTAAGATTTCCACCATTTTTAAAATTATAATTTTCTATTAAAGGATTTAAACCATAATTATTACTATATTGTAAATCTTTTTTACTAATGGATTTATCAAATAACTTAGAAGCTCCAATATTATAAAATTTTGGAATTAAAGAGTTTAAAGTTTTTTGTGAAACATCTTTATTATATAATCTCTTATATTCACTTTTTATTTGATCTTGTAAAACTTTTATATAATCAGCTTTTGCTTGTAAAGCATCATCAATATTATTAAATGTTGCAGATGTGACTTTATCATCTTTATCATTGACAGCAAATCTTGGTTTATATGGTATATTTCTTTTAGAATGTACTTTTTGATAAGCTTTTGCTTCAGTATAATTACCATTCATTAAATCTCCATATCTATCTAATCCTAATAAATAGAAAGCATCTATATCTTTTTCCTCAGATAATTTAGTATTAAATTTATGATCTATTGCTCTATTCCAGGCAAGTTTAGAATTATTATAATTTTTAATGAATGGAGTAAAAGCTCCTTCTTTAATAAGTCTTTGTAAAAATACTTTTTCATCTATTCCACTATTTTTAGCAGCAGATTTTATCTTATTTTTAATATTAGGATCTACTTTATCTAAATATTGTAATGCAGATTCTATTTTATTTCCTCCTAAATAATCTGACCTTCTATTAATATCTTCAAACTCTTTATCTGTTAATGGAGGGTCTTCACCAAAAATATATTTACCATATTTTTTTATATCTTCTTCAGTGATTCCATTTTTAAGAGCTTGAAGAGAATCATAATTTTCTTTCCATTCTTTTACAGGATAATCAATCCCATTTATTCTTAACTTTAAATTATCAATTCCTTCTATATTATTAAGAGCTTCTAGCATTATTTCATCAAATTTCATGTTTTTTGGAAAATTTGATATTTCAATAATGTTATCATCAATTGTAGTGTATTTTAAATCTTTATCTGGCATTATATAGAATATTTAACATTAATATCATGTAATATAACTTTCCTATTATTATCATTCTTCAATCCTAGCTTAATAAACTGCCATCCATTTCTCATTCTAATTAAAGATTTTGAATGTCTAGGAATAGGTGTTCTCCATATTCTAAATCTTTCTCTTAGATTATTACCAAATATTAATGGAACTTCTTCTGAATTTTGTCTCTCATTCCAAGAATGTATATAATTATATGTTTCATTATACACATCTTTATCCCATTTATTATTTTCTAAAGAATAACATTCAGATCTAAATTCTATATTATCATATGTTTTATCTAAATCATAATTCTCATTAGATATAATAGTAATAGAACTATCTTTTAATTCTCCATAAAAACTATTATAGTCTCCCTCAAATTGAAGATATAAATGTTCTATATTGTTTACTATATGATCTGTTAAAAAAGTATCTTTATAATTAATAAATATATTTGGTGTAATATCCATAAACTCAGTAAAAGCATTAGCTGCTTCACTAAATATTAATGATTCTGTATCTTTAAAATTAAAATATATTTCATCATTATTATTATGAAAGAAAGAATTAAAATCTTGAGATAGATCTATATTAGACATGTATGAGTGAAATCCATAATTAGTAGAAATATCTTGCATTCCTTCTCCTGTAATCTTGTTAATAGAACTATTAGTATCATCTATATAATAGATTCCAGTATTAGAAGAACATACACCCCATTTATTAGTAGTTCCAGACTTGGTAGTAATATATCTTTTATCAGATAAAAATTGTCCAGTTCCTAATTCAATAGGTACTCCATCTGAAGGAGTTAATTGAACTCTAGGGTTAATAATAAGATAACTTACAGCAGTATCTTGAAATCCATACATGAAACTATTAAATTCTTGTAATTTTCTAATTTCACCATATTGACCATCAAGATCTATAAATTCATTTTGAAGAATATTAGTAGCATTATCTATTTTAGATCCTAATGTTTTAGTACTACTAGCAATTATCTTATTAGGAAAGTTAGTTTGTACATCTACATTTGAAGGTATTTGAGAATAAGTAAATAAATCATTTAACTGATTATACACTTCATTAAATTTATAATATTGTTCAGGTTGTGTATATTTAATATCAGTTAATTTATCAGAATTATCTATTCTTCTATCTAAATCTATAGTAGATTCTACCATAAATGATAATACTTCTGCAACTCCATTTGTAGCTTGTGTATCTGTAATATATGATTTTAAAAGATTAAATCTTTGTAAATAAATATCTCCTTGATCAGCAATAATATCAATAGGTTTCTGTAAAGTACTAGAATATTCTATTGGAACTTCTTTACTACATACTATATAAAGATTGTTATTATTATCTGTTTCTCCATATTGATTATCATCAGAATTTACTTTTCTAGTAAGTTCTACTATAGGAAATTCTTTAGTTGTCCAAGTGTATCCACCTGTAGCAGTTATATCTGCTATAGAGTCATATGTAATACCATTATATGCAGTAAATCTGTCTTGACCTACAATATTGTCTGTTCTTGCTTGAAATTGATAATAAGGTTGAACATTCTCCCAATTTGGTTTTTGAATAGTATCTAAAACAGCAGGAAAAACTATATGTTGAGATGTTTTACCATGATATGTTAAAGTTTTAGTAGCATCTCTATCAGTATAATGAAGATCTATATCTGAATTATATTTTACAGATTTGCCTATATTCTGCATAAATAAATCTATAGTACCATTATCAGCACCTGCATATTGTTTCTCACTATCTACATTTAATAATATTGGTTTAACAGATTCAGTTTCTTTTATTACATCAAACCCATAATAAGCTCTAAAATAAGATATTTTATGATTATTAGTAGGACTATCATATGTGAACAATAAACCTTCTCCATTACTTCCAGATCCAGGTCTTAAATAAGTTAATATTCTATCTTCATATCCAGGAACACTAGCACTTACAGTAATATTTTTATTATTAGTAGTATCTAATGTAACTGTTGAAGATAATGTCCATCTATTAAAAGTTTTTCCTACAAGTTGAACCATACAAAAATTTAAATCTAATTTAGATTGACCAGGAAAGGATATTTCAGGAGACCACATATTAACAATACTACTATCTCCATATACACAATAGTTTGGATCAGTGGCTTCTGTTATAATACTAATAGGATTATAAAAAGTAGAATCTTTAGCATCTAATTCTATATTATCATAAGTACCATCATCTGCTCTACCAGATAAAGGTTGAAATACTCCTTTTGCTGGAAATATTGCATGTGTAGGCATTCTATTAGATAAAGCTTTAGTTTTTTTCTCTGGACTATTAATACCCATATTTCTAGTTAAATAATCAGGCATTGCCCAAAAACCAGTATCTCTTTGAGTTCTTTGAAAAATAGTAGGAGTTAATATACCTTGAGATAATATTTTAGAATTAGAAAAATCTCTTTTAACTCTAACTATTCTAGCTCTAACTATTCCAAAATCTTGTACTAATATTTTACAAAGACTTATAGGCAATGTAAATGTTATTCTAGAATAATTAGCAGACATATTAACATTTAATCCATTTTCAATTTCATTAAAAGGAGCTTCTGTATAAGCTTCTAATCCACCTCTAGGATTAGTTTTAATATTTTCTCTTCCTCTAGGAATTTCAATATCTGCTAAATGAATAACTTCCATCCACTGTCCATATTTATCACAGAATTGTATCCCAAATCTATATTTCTCTCCTCTCTTAAAAGATGTTCTAATTTTACCTTTTTGTCCTTCTTGATATGGATTATATTTTAAACTAGATTGTATATCTCCTTTCCATGTTTCATTAGCAGCAACAGTTGTATTATTAATATCTTGAGTGAAATTTTGTTGTTCTAGAGGTAATGTAGTATATGTATCTATAATTTTAGTTTCAGCTCCTATAGAATATTTAATATGTTCTGGTCCTGCATTAATCAAATCATTATCACTATTTTTATAAGTTTTATTTGTTTTATCCCAATCTAGTTCTTCTGCTCCTTTAAATTTATATTTACCATTAGGATCAGTTAGATCTTGTAAGTTACTATGTTCTTCTTTATAGTTAGCAAATATTAATCTGTTTGAATGTTGAGCAATACAATTAGGAATTAAGAAGTCTGATCCTAAAAAAGATAATTGTTCTAATGATATATCTTCTAATGATACTTGACCATTATCTTTATAATTTAATGTTAGATTTCCTGTAGGAATTTTAGTATTTCCATCTTTGATATATTCATCTTCTAATTTACCATCATAGATAAGACTAATCTTAGGAAGACTATTATATTCAGTTCTATGTATTCTATATAATTTTATATTAGAAAATCCTTGTTTAGGAATTCCTCCTACTGTTATATCAAAAGCTACAGGAACATTAGTATCTTTTTCATATCCTTTACCTGTACTAGTAATAGCATATAATTCACTTAAACCACTAAGTTTAGATTGAGCTCCATATTTTCTATATAGATTATATCCATATTGAATCATTCCTGCTTTAAATAAACCTCCAGTAGTTTGGCTTACTTGAATATTACCATAGCTAACTTCAGGAACAAAATCTATAACACTAATATCATTTTCAGCTCCATCTGCTATATTTACATATCTAGGTTGATTTAAACTATCTATCCAATATACTTTTATAATAGAATCAGATTCATACCATCCTATAGTTTCTATCTTATGTTGAATATTAAAATTCATATTTCCTTCTAAGATAGTAATCATTTGATTAGTTTCTATATCTATTCTATAAATTCTATCAATAGCAGGATTTTCTTGATGTGTAAATAATACTATATAATTTTTAACTTCACAATGTCCTAATATGATTCCTTTAATTGCTACAGTGTTTCCTTTATCATCTGTTACAATATATTCTTTATTACCTCTTTCATTAGTTACAGCAAAAGTAGTTTGGCTATCTGTAGCTAATAGTCTAGCATTTCTTATTTCATAAGCATATTCATTGCTAAACTTAGATTTTGAGATATCTTGATTAATTCCCTTAATCAAATGTTTTTCAATCTTAGGTATTCCCATATTATTGTGTTCTTAAATATTCCTTACTTCCTAATGATGCATAATATTTATCATGTTGTTTTAAGTCAGGAATAAGTCTATTAACTATATTTGTAAAGTTTTCTGCTTCATCTAATGACATTTGATGTAATTGAGTACTAGCTCTACCAATAGACCAAGCATATCTTTGTTCTACCATTTGAAGTACTTGATAAGGCATTCTCATATTTTCTACTAGTATGGTATAATATTGAACTTTAATATAATCAATTAAAGCTCTCATAATAGCAAAGTTTTCAGGAACCATAGGCATTCCATCTTCATCTACTACTATACCTCTATATGCCATTTCAATAAATCCATTTCTAAAAGAAGTATAAATCATTCCATTATTAATTGTATAAGTTAAATCAGATGGACCTTCTTGATAACAATATTGTTTTCCTGTAGGATGAAATGTATCTGTAGATCTTCTCATTGGAATGAAAGCTTTATCATTATTATGATGCCTCATTCTTAATTGTACTTCTTTAACAAAATTACAAGGTAATTTACCCATGTAATCTTTTATTTCTATATCTGATTCTGTTTTATAATCTCTAAGTAATTTTGGAGAATTTAATATTTGAAAGAAATCAGTAACATAAATTACTACTGCTTCATAATTTAAATCTGCCATTATATTATTACTTTTAAGTCTATCTAACAGTTCAATCAATTTTACATATCTCATATTTTTCTTGTTCTAATGCATCTATTTTATGCTCTCTAATATTTTTAGAAAATTGTCTAGACATTATTCTAGCTGGCTTATATTTTAAAAATCTAAGCTTATCATATCTATTAGCAATATCTGAAACAGTGTATCTAATTTGATACATGTAACCATCAGAATGTTGATTTAAAAGATATATCACTTGTCTATTTTCTTTAGCTTCTGGATCAGATTCCCATAATTCTTTAGTTGCTTTATAATTAATAGGAAGATTATTAACTAGTTCTCCATCTTCAAATTTAGGACTTTTAAAATGTTTTCTAATTCTAATTTGTCCTAATTTATAAGGAAATTTTATATCCATAGCTTTCTCAGAAATAAGAAGAGAATATTGTTCCATAATAAAATCTAATATCTCTTTATATTTCTCATAAGGAATTTGTTTACAATTTTTACAATAGTATCTCCAATAGTCTTTACAACTATATGAGTTTTTAAATTTATGTTCTCTTTGCTCACTCATAATTATACTTTAGATCTTTGATCTTCAATTCCTTCTCCATCATTAATAACATCTTTAGGCCTTTGAATTCTAGTAAGTTCTTCTAATGTTAATTTAATAATAGGATCTACCATAGAGTTATTAATAGGAAATTCTTCTTCATAATAGTCTCCTTCATTTCCATTAGCATAATATACTTGAGAAGGATCTGAAAAAACTCCAAATATCAAAACTTTAGTTAGATTAGTGAAAGATGAATTGAAAGATTTCAAATATAATCTTTCATTTCCTAATGCTACATATAATAAATCTCTTGTCCATCTATTTGAACCTACAGAAGGAAATCTTTCAAATGTAACTAAATTAAAAGGAATTGCTGTATAATCTGTACTCATTATAATAGTAGTAGCTACTCCTGCTTCTTGTGCAAAGTCTACCATTTCAGGTATTTTATCTACTGATCTTAATAATACTTCTGAATATTTTAGATCAGGAACCACTCTAATTTTTTCTAAAGGAACATTTAATGTTTGATAACAAGATCTAGGTACAGACTTTCTAGCATCTTTGTAATGTTGCTTTAGAAGAAAAGCTCTTTTATCTATTAAAACATTATAAATATATTCTTCAGAAAAGTCTTGAATAGAATCATCTGAATTAATAGATAAGAACTGTAATACTCTAAATATTAGTTCTCTTGTCTTCATTCTATTTTATTTAAATTAATTTACAAAGATACAACATTTTATAGCTTTTTCCAAACTTTATTTTTAAATATATAATCTGTTGCCCCTGTAATCTTAGCATTAGGATTTCTATTTACATATGTTGTTTTAAATCCTTTTGTTCCATATTTTATAAATAAGAATTTCTTAGGAATATTTTCTAATATCTGATCTATAGTATCTCTAGATTGATATTCTATTTTATATTGTTTACCTAAGTCTATAACATCTAAATCTAGATATGGAGATCTATATGTTGCTTTTATTGTTTTTATGATTGTGTCTTTAAGATATAAGGTGTCTATTACCTTATTTAAGAGGAGATTTTGATTTTCTTGAGTAATTGTTTGATTAACTTTTAAAAGTCTCTTATATTTAATATTTAAGGCTTCTATTTGTTTTTTAGAATCATCATTAATATGTTTATATTCATTAGTAGTTACTATTAAAGATTTAATAGTAGCAGCATTAAGAGAATCTTTAGTTTTGAAATTAATTATTTCTGTAGTGAGAGCTTCTTGATTATAAGATAATCTTTCTATATTAGCTTTCTGTTTTTTAATATATTTAGCTTGAAAACTAATAGTACATATTAAACCTAGGAGTACTATAAATACTCCTAAGTATAATTTCCATTTTATATTCATATTATTCTATTGTTATAGTTATTTGATCTATAGCTTGTTTAAGCTTGTAATAGAGATCTTTAAAAGTCTGAGTACTGTTAGAAACTATTCCATCAGATGATTTTTGTCCTACTAATAAACATCCTAATGAATCAGCAGCTTTATTTCCCACATGTATTAAAACACCTTCAAATCCAGGAACATCTAATAGTCTAGGAAGTTTACCTTCACAGAAAGTTGCCCATGATCTGTTTTTAAATTTAGGACTTACTACATCTAAAGTAATTTGATAAGTTCCTTTAGGAATAGCTGTTTCTCCATATAATTTTTTAGATTGAATCTCTGTAATAGACATTTCATTATTTAAACCTCTATCAGTATCTTCAATTACATCACATTGATAAATACCATCAATATATAATTTGCCTTCACAATAGTTATCTTGATTATTTATTCTTTTTAAAACTAACTTCATAACTTAAAAATTTATATAAAACAAAAAATGCCCCCTATCAATTAAGATAGAGGGCTTATATAATTAAATCCAAGAGTAATTACCTGAATAGTTTATGTTTTTCTGCCATAGTTCCATATAGATATGTCAAGAAAATAAAATATGCCTTAGCTTCAGGATATGGAAAAGAATCATCAGTTAAAGACTTATATGTATTATAAGCAAGTTCATTAATAGACTTACCTTCATATTTTTCTTTAGCTTTCTTCTTGTTCATAATAAAATTAAAATCATACTTATTTACAGAAGAAAATTCTCCAGTAAAATGTAGATTATTATTTTTCCTAGCTCTTTCAGTTTCTTCAACTGACCAAGGCTCATCATCTTCAAAATCTAATAGAAGCAGACCACATTCAAGCATTTCTTTATTTAAATGGTATCCATGTTCTCTAACATGTTCCATCATTTTAATATCACAATATTCTTTTTCTTTACCACTTTTCTCAGAAAATCTATTATGCATAGTTTCTTGCTCAAATGGTTTATTAGAATATCTTCTAGACATGTTCATATCATCATTATAGTTTCTCATATTCTTGAAGCCTTTGTTTTCAAAGTCTTGTCTGAATTGATCACTAAACATATCTGAATCATATCCAGAGGTTCCAAATAGTTTACTCATCAAATGTCTCATAACTGATCTGTTTTAACTTGTTCATTTTTAGCATTATTAAATAAGGTTTTTAGAGATTCTAGATCAGATCTTTCAATCTCATATGTTTTATTACTAATCAAACTAGCTAAACCTTTAGGAACATTAGGAAGATCTCCAAGTTTAAACTTAAATCCTCCTGTTTCATCAATTAATTTGAGATATTTATCTAACAGTCTATCAAAGTGTAGATTACCTTCAGAATCTGCTAGTAAACTAACAAAAGAACCTATTTTGTTTTCAACTATTTCATCTACTATAGGAAGCATTAGTTTAGTACCAAAACTGTTTCCTGTTAGTTGAACTATAATATTCTTAATCCATCTAGGAGCTACTTGTTTAAAAATTTCTACATCTGATATCATAATTTATTCCTTTCTTTTAACCATTGTTCAAATTCAAATTGATGTTTCTTATACTCTTCTAAATCTTCTAATTTTTGTTTATTAATTTCAACTGCTTTAGATTTACAATCTTTAATTACTTTCAATAAATTTTCAGAAATTAATCTACCTTCTCTGGTAGAACTAAATTCTTCTTTAAATTTATTAAGAAGGAACAATTGAAAATGTTGATTATAGAGATTATTAGCTTCTACAAATTCAGGTATTGAATTCATAGTTAACATATCTGATTCAGAAACACTAGATAATTCTACCAAGATTTCTTCAGATACTGATTTAGGCAATTTCTGAATATTATTATTAGTTAATTGTCCTAATTTTTCTTGTGCTAATTGAGCTTGTTCTGCTAATTGTTCTGCAATATTTTTCATAGTAATATAAGATTAAAAAGGGGAGAACTTAATCTCCCCAATTAATTATGCAGCAGGAGTACTAGAAGAAGTAGCTACTCTAGGGCAACCACATGATCCCCAAGGACCATTAGCTCCTTCATAACCTGTTACTACTGGAGTCTCAGGTAATACATTTACTCCATAGATTACACCACAAGTTTTCTTATCAGTATATCTATCTGAATGGTTTTGAGCCAATTGGAACTGCAATTCCAAAATCTTTTGCTCATAAGGTTTAGCTTGCTCTAAAGCAGCAACCTGTTTTTCAATTTGACAGAACTTGTCATTGAAATAATTATAAATACCAGTTTTCTCTTGCAAATCTTTAATTCTAGTATCATAGATTGCTCTAGTCAATAGAACATTGTCTTCACATTGTTTAGCAGACATGTATACTTCAGAAGGAGTATATCCAAATCCACTTACACCAGCAGCACCATATCCTAAAGTGTTATTAGCTATAATAGTTTCTCCACCACCAATACCACCTAAAAGATTACCACCATTTTTTACTAATGCCCACAAACCTAGAGCTGTACCTGCTATGCCTAATCCAAGACCTGCACCAGCTACTCCCTTAGAAGCAGCATCATCTAAACTTCTTGCCATTGTTTTAAAATTTAAGTTGTTAGTTAGTTAGTTTATATTGGAATATTGGCCAATTAATTCCAATACAAAGATACTATGTTTAGATGAGAAATATTCAAAATTTTTAAAAACTATACAATTTACTATAGCTATTCTTTATAGCTTTCCATAATATTTTATAAAAGCAAAGCCTTTTCTATGGTCTAAATAGTCCTCTATTTCTTCATTTTCATATGCTTCTATTTCAAAGGCAGATGCTTTATATGCTTTATGATTAATTTCTGATATATCAAATTTTTCTTTTTTAATTAATGTTTTAAATATATTATATATCAAAGATATTAAATATTCTACTCCATATATAATATAATACATTAAAAAATAGATAGGTAACCACCACCAACTATAAAATATACATAATATAGCAAATGGAATTAAGAAAGCTATAATACACTCTTTATATTGTTCACAATGAATCAATTCATGTCTTAAAGATGAAGGCATTAAACTTTCTTTTTTTGTAAATATGTAGCCAAATAACATAATTGTACTATATCCTTTAAATAAGATTGTTTTAGCTAGTTTACTATTGTAAAATACTTTACTCATAATCTTATGGTTGTGGAGTTTGATACATTATACCAGCAGCTCTTAAATTAGCTAATAATTGGTTAAATTGAGCTTTAACACCTTCTAGATCAGTATCAGCTTGTAGATCAGTTAAATCAGCTGCTTGTTTAACTAAACCTAAAGTATCTGGAGTAGCAGTAGTTGTTGCACTAACAGTATTCTCTAGTTTAACTTTATCTGCTGCTGTCATCACTCCTGCTTTAGTTGTAGTTGCTGCTTTAATAGTATGTGTAACATTTGCAGTTGACCAAATTCCAGTAGAAGCTTTATATAATATAGAACTATTATGAGTGACAGTATTAGTTGAATAACTATAATTAGTCAGTTTATGAATTATACCATTAATATTAGTACTAGCATTAGTTACAATATTAGCCAGTAGATTATAATGATCTACACTCATAACTCCTGTTGAATTTGCAGATGCTAAAGGAACCATTTGAGAATATCCTTGTTCTGTAAAAGTATTATTAGTTTTATTATATGTATATGTAGAATAATATACATGTAATTTATTCTCTGTGATTCTAAAATTATGAGCACTTAATAAATTAACATTATTAATAAGCTCATTATCAAGTTTATTATCTTGTAAATATTTACCCATATTAGCACTAAGAGCTTTATCTGTATCAGTACTAGTTAAATCATCTACAATATCTCTCATATCATCATTAGCCCAAACTACATTACCATTTTCATCTAGTTTAAGAACTTGATTAGATTTTCCATCTGTAGGAGGTAAAGTGTTCATATCTAAAAATTTCATTTTAGATTTACCTTGAACACCTAATAAATCTCCATCTTTAGTATTTAAAATTATAGAAGCTCCAAAAGGCAATTCTTTATTTCTTAGAACTGCCTTAGCTTCTTCTTTTGTATTATATATTACCATCACTTAAATTTTGTTTTAATTGATCCTAACTTCTAGTAAAAGGTCCTATTGCTATATAATGAAAAACTCTACTACTTCCATCTCCATTAATTATTGTAAATCCAGAACTTGTATAGTCAGTAAATCCCCAGTTTTCTTGACTACCAGTAGCAGTATTATCCCAGGATCCAGTCACTGACCAGACAGTATTAGTAAATGAAACTGGAAAATTTACTGCTCTTGTTGAATTTCCTTGAACTGTGAAATATCCCCATTGTATCATTATATCTCCAATTCTTTGATATCCATCTAAATTATGATACTGTGTATTAGAGCCTAATAAATAATATCTATTTTCAGGAGTTCCATAGAAAGGTCTTCCAGTATATTCCATTGCTAAAAATTTTTTTGATTTAGCTGAATATAAAAACATTCCTACTTCAGAATTATATCCTATTGATCCTCTAGGAGTTATACTTGTTCCATCAGCATTAGAATCATCAAAGTACATCTCTATAGTCCTGCTAGTACCTGTAGAAACTCCTGTTCTTTGTAGTCTTAATAAAATTTGGTCACTATTTCTTATATATCCTCCTGTAGTTGGTACAAATTTATCTAATATACTATCTGAAGTTAGAAATCCTTGTCCATTTACCCATTCTTGTGTAGTATAACCACTATCATTAGTTAATCTACTAATATTATCATTAGCTTTTACATAAGAACTAGCTGCTGTACCTCCTAATTGAGTAGCATTTGTTGAAGTAGCAGCATTACCAGTAATAGAGACTCCTAAAGTAGTAGAACATTGAGTAATTGTTCCTGCATTCATGTATACTGGAACTGTAGTAGAACCTACTGTTGCAGAACATGCTGTTGGTGCTCCAGAACTTAAATATATAGGTTTAGCTGATCCTCCTATTGTAGTAGAGCCTAATTTAGATGCTGTAGAAGCAGTTGTTGCATTTCCTGAAATACTAATACCCCAAGTTCCACTAGCACCTGTTCCTGTTTTAGTAGGGAATTGTCCTGATGCCCATGATTGAGTTGCTACCAAATTATCATTCATATATAGATTACCCCAATATCCAGCAGCATAAGAAGAACTAGAACCAGCTCTCCATACCCAACTAGCAGGAGCATAAGTGCAACCAGAAGGAATTCTATAATTAACTAACATTTGATTGGAAGCAGAAGTAGCAGCAGTATTTCCTAAACAAAATTCATTTCCTGTAGTTCTAATAGTAGAATAACTACTAGTAGTATTGTATAATGATAGAGAAGCAAATTGACCATTAGCCCAACTCTGTGTAGCATAACCATTTAATGCAGAACTAGTAATAAATCCACTATCATTAGTCAAATGACTAGTATTTGTTGGTATATTAACTGTTGCTGCAGCACCATTAGGATCAAATGTTTTAGCAGAGAAAGTTCCAGCTTGGAATGTTAGATTATATATAGTTTGATGTGATGTTAAATATGTAGCTCCTTTAGTAACAGTTAATGTATGACCACTAGCTGATATTGCAGTTACAGCATTTCCAGAACCACTATTAGATATAGAGATACTTGGTATAGATGGTATTTGATCTGTAGTAGCTATTTGTTTACCAAATAATTTACCTATTCCTACTTTATTTGTAAAAGAAGTTACCTCTAATTCTAGAGCATTTACTCCAGACATTCCCACTCTAAAAATAGTACCAGTATCTAAGAGTGCCATATCAAGTAGTCTCTCTGATAATGTTGTGGTATTTATGGTTGCACCAGATCTTCTTGCTAATAATAAAGGGGTTTGACCAGAATCACTAGGTACTTGAACACTTAATGCTCCAGCACCTTCATTCCAAGATTGACCAGCACCTCCAACTACATCAACTACAATATTATTTCTTCTACTACTCATAGTTAGAGCACCTGATAATGTTCCTCCAGACAAAGGTAAATATCCAGAAACAGTAGGAATATCTGTAATTAAAGCTAATCTAGTACTACCATTAGTTGTTCCAACTCTAGCATATCCATCATCAGCTATAAATAAATATTTGTTAGAATTATAATTATATATATAAGCACCTAGACCATCCTTGAATCCTATTGCAGCTTGTTGTTCTCCATTTCTCAGAACTCTTATAAAGGTTTCACTTCCACCAGAAAAATCTATTCCTAAAACTCTAGAGCTACTTCCAGTTAATATTCCACCTGTTAATGGAAGATAATTAGCTAATTGATTAGTGACATAATTTTGAGTAGCTATAGCATTACCATTATGAGTAAGAGTAGTACATCTAAGATCTAACTGGTTCAAGGTATATTGAGAAGTATTTCCTATATTTAAAACATTGTTAGTTCCCATCCATAGTACTTCTTTTTCATTCCCATCTTTATCTTTTACAGCATATCCTTGATTATTACTCATAACAGGCCTTCCACTGGAAGTAATAGAAAGATACCCTCTTCCACTATAAGGATAATATAAAGTACTAGCTTCAGTTTTAGTTAAATAACTATTTAAATCAAATTCAGTAACTAGTGCTGTCCAAGGATTCCATTCTGTGGAAGCATAAGTTTTAATAGTTCTAAATCTTAATGTGCCTATAACACCTGCAGCATTTGTTTGATCACACCAAATTTGAGTACACCAATGGCCATATCTAGAATTAAATTGAAGTACAGAACCATAAGATGTAGGTTTATTTTCTGTTTCATTTACAACAGATAAAACTTTTATAGAACCTTTAGCCTCTTTATAAGTCCATCCAGTATTAGTCCATTCATTATCTTCAAATGTAAGCCAACCACTTGTTCTAATATTTCCTTGAGAATAAATTCCACTAGCAGGTACTAAATTTAAAGCATTACTGGCATAACTTGGTCCTACATACAATTCTCCAGTAGCTACTTTTTGAACACCTCCTTCTGCATTTAAAAACTGTATAGCAGATGTACTTCCAATAATATATGGACCAGTTCCTCCAAAAGTTATTTTATTGGTATGTACATGATTTATATATGCAGAATTAAAACTCCAATCTGAAGTACCAAGGAGACCTGCTCCCCCATTAGCTAATGTAGCTTGAGAATGAGGCAATAACCCATTAGTTCCTGCTTTAATATAAGTAAAATACTGTCCATCTTTATTTCTTAATGTTGCATAATTATATGTATCTGTAGTATATGTTACTGGATTAGTTAGGTTATAAGTATCCCAGATAATATAATCTTTATAAGTATCTGTTGTTGTATGTTTTCTATGTCTTAAATTAGAATTAGAAACAATATATGAACTTGAGGAAGCTGAACCCAAACTTATAAAATTATTTTCTAGATTTACATTTAATATATTATTGCTTCCAGCTGTCAATCTCCATATCCTTGGAACTTCTAATCTACCAGAATAGAGTTTATATTGTGCTGTCTGGTAATTGATGTCTCCTATACCTATATAAACACATCCAATACTAGTATCATCAATTGAATTGTATCCTCCAAATACAATGCTAGAAGTGATATTATTATTAGCCCTAAATACAAGACTTCTGCTCCATGCACTTCCTGCTGGTGAACTTATATTTGACAACAAACTTCCACTACTTGTAACTTTAAAAGGGCCTACATTAAATTTACCTGCTTGGAATGTATTATTACCAGTAAATGTATTATTACCAGATAATGTGACTGGATCTTTGAGATTAAAAGAGTCCCATAATAAATAAGAAGATCCATTTCTGTCATGTATTAAATCAGAAGCTGTACTAGATATATATGTTGGAAAATTTACAGTACCAACATACATTCTTGTTGAATCATTATAATTCCATGTTCTTAATACACCATATGCAGCAGAACCAGAAACATCTTCACACACTATACCAAGTCCCACAGGAAATCTAATACTTCCAGTCATTGTGCCACCAGAAAGTGGTAAATAAGATCCTTGTATACTAGTAATAGAATTTTGTAATATTTTACCTTGTTCTGCAGATAATACTTTACTTGTTCCACCAGATGTTAAATTATTAACTATATCTGCATGATATAATACTTCTGAATTATCTGAAGTTCTTCTAAATGTAGAAGAAATAGTTTCATTTAAAGTTATTAATTTTCCAACTAATTGAAAATTGTTTCCTGTACACCTAAAAGTAGTATTATTAGCTGTTGGAAAGATGGCCAAAGCATTATTACCATTATATATAGATAAACCTTCTGAATTATTATAAGATAGTGCTACTTTTTTATTATCTCCAAAATAAAGAAGAGATGAAGATGGAACAATATTAGTAGTTTTTAATCTCTTAGTAGTAGAATCCCAAGAAGTAAACATTCCACCAGTCATACTATCATCTCCATCTCTTAAAGCTAAGCATTGAATGTCTCCAATTTCTCCAGCTTTAAATCTATTATCAGATTCATCAAAGATAATTTGATAGTTAGGTTCTGTTCCTCTATCTATTTCAATTCCTGCAACTCCTTTTGTAACTCCAGATCCTACTTCACCTTTGTTTAATAAGAGTAAATTATCTTTTATTTCTACAGTTTCTGCTTCTGTAACAAAAGATTGACCTTCTACTAAAAGATCTCCTTTAAATGTTGCATTCTTAGCAATAAAATTAACATAATCAGTATCAGCTGCATTTCTAACAGAAATAGCATCACTTTCATGTTTAATCTTATTACCAGTATTATATTTTAATTGAAATGTTGAATTAGTTGTTCCTAAATCAGTATTCTGTTCATGAGTTTGTCCTTCTAATGCTTGAAGTCTATTATCATGTTCAGTATCTTTATTTGTAGATCTAGTGATTTCATTATCTAACTTTGTTTCAATTCTAGATTCTTCTCCTTCAGCTCTATCAGTTTCAGTTTCAATTTTAGTATTTAAATTAGATTCAGCTTCAGTTGCTCTTGTTGTTTCAGCATCTATTTTTTTATCTAATCTATCATCTTCAGTGGTAGATCTATTAATTTCAGAATCTAACTTAGAATCTATTCTTTGATCTTCTTTGGTAGATCTATCTATCTCTTTATCTAGTTTAGTTTCTATTCTATTTTCAGCATTAATAGCTCTATCAGTTTCAGTTCTGATAGATTGCATAGCTGATTCAAAATAATTAGTTAGAGTATCACTTAATACTTTTCCTTGTTTAGCAGACAATACTTTAGTAGGATCATCAGTAGTTAAATTGTCCACTATATCTTGTTTATTAACAAAATTATCTGGAATATCTACAATAAAATCTTTATACTGATTTAAAAATTTAAGAGCTTGTTCTAAGGTTTTTAAAACTTCACCTCCATCATCTCCATATATTTTAGCTCTAAGCTCTTCAATTTTTGTTTGAATTCTTTTTAAAGTATTGTATTCATCAGATGCTCCTCCAATAAGATTAACAACTGCTGTGTTAATTTGATCTAAAGTCCATTGAACTCTAGCTATTGTATCAGGAATATCTGCATCTACTATTTCAGATCTGATTTCTTCACTTGTTTTATGAATTGCTTTATTACTTACATGTTCTTGTAATTCTTTATCAATTCTTTCAATTTCTTCTTCATCATCATCAATAGTAGGTTCTATTAAACTGGTTTGAAAAGTGTACTTTCTTAACTCATTATTTTTATCTAAAGCAAAGAATGTTAGACCATAATATCTTTTTTGTACAGGTACTCTATTAAGATATTGTTCTAATGTCTCCAAATTACTTTTGGAAACAATCCTATCATCAATAGGATCATTTCCTTGCATGTTAAAACCAGTTAATATATCACTCATTTTTCTAACTTATTACTATGTTAAAATGATTTGGAGAATCCAAATATTTAATTTCAGATGTTCTATAAACATCTAATTGTGTTGTTTTATCAGGTGTTAATTCTGATCTAATCTTTGTGAACTCATTCTTAACATTTACATTATTATTTGTAATAGCAAATGTAAATGTACTAGGAACTACAATATAAATATATCCATATAAAGGATTAGCTACAGTACCATTAATATCTTCTTCAAATGTACTAGGTAATGATTTAACTAATAGAGCATTTAACACATGAATATCTGATATATTTTGAGATGCTGAAATACCAAAATAACAATTCTTATTATTTATAATTTCTTCAGCAGCAATTTCTATAGTATCAATCATTTTAGATAGAACATCAATAAGATATTTATAGTCTTCTGAAGTTATCCTCCTTGGACATGTTTGAAATCTCATTCTTAATTCTGCAATAGTAGCAGGATCAAAAATATCTATATTGATATTGCTCATTTTAAGCTTCTTTAATTTTAACACATAAATCAAAAATAGCATCTGTAATTGAATTATTTTTATCTAATTCATCAACAGAGTCTTTTAATAGTTTTAGTTCTTCACTATTGAAATCAACATCTTTAGGTTTTTCTTCATTTTTCCAAGTAATACCTTTTTCATTTTGTTTAATTTCAAAAGTCTCAATTTCTTCTGAACTAAAATCTACTTTCTTAATTATATTTCTCTTATTAGTCATAGTTAAGAGAGCCCCCTTTTCAGGGAGCAACTCTAACATCATTAATCTTTCTTTTATATTTAGTTTCATAGTATTTATATTTTATTATTCCCAATTTTCTTTATTTTGCATTAAATGCCAGTTTCCATTGATATACATTAACATAACACCAGTCTGTTGTACTATATATAGTCTATGACCACTTATTAATACACCTTCTGCAATTCCAATTCTATGACTAGAATTTTCATTGTATAAAAAAACTATTTGTCCATAGTCTCCTGTTCCAGAAATTGTACAACCATCTAAAGTATCTCCATTTGTAGTACTAAGTCTATAAAAGGAATATGTTGAATTTAGAGTTATATTTTTGTTAGATGAAGTTAGTTTAATAGATTGAGTAGACAATGCAGTATTAACTCTCATCTTATTAAAATATATATCTTCTGTACTTATTTGAGTGCTGTTTGTGTGTAAAGCTCTTATATAAGAAGTTTCTAAAGAATCATATTGGAAGTTTCCTTTTTGTACAACTAACTTAGATAGATTTGTGCTTAAAAAAGTACTACTATTTGTATTAGTTTTTCCTGCTATAATCCCATAATTACTACTATTATCTAATTGTCCAATTCTAACAACTAAATCTCTTCCACTAGTTGAATCTGGAGTTCTAAATTCTAGATAATTATCATAAACAGAAAAATTACCAATACTTCCCCCTGTAGTCACATTAATATCTCCACTAATATTTGCATTATTAGCAGTAAGATTACCACTAGAATCTACATAGAAGTTCCCTCCTTTAATGCCAAAGCCATCTTCATAAATATTTAAACCTCCAATAGTTCCTGTTGTGGCAGTAAGAGTTCCTTTAAAATATCCTTCATCTGCTTCTATTTTGCCTTTAAAATAGCCATTATCAGCCCATATATCTCCATGGAAATATCCACCATAACATAACATTTGACCATCTTCTCTAATTACAAATGTGGCTCCTTGGGGACTTTGAGATCTAGGATCATATTTCCAAAATTGTTGTCTTTTTTCTGGAGTTTTATCTCCATCTAAAAATTCTTGATATAAATTAGACCATTCTTGAGAAGATTCATAATTACCACCAGAATAGAATCTTACTGTTTGAGGTTCATATTCTCCAGGTAAATTTTTACCTCCATATATACCTGCTTTTTCATCAGTTAATTCATATTCAAAATCATTTTTCTTTTTAGCATGACCTAATCTAATCCAAGTGGTTAAAAATAATCCTCCATCTTTAATAGTTACTCCTCCTAATGCATCCTCTAGATACCAATTTTCTTCATTAATCTTTCTCCAAGTAATTACTTTTAGGAAATTGATTCCTGAATTTTCACAATAGATTCTAAGTTTACAAGAAAGATTTGCTTTAGATGTGTCAAATGCTGTAGGATATACTTGACCTCTATCTGTTATATCTACCTCTAATCCTTCTTCACATTCTATATCACTTATAGAATAATAATTAATACCAGGAGTTGTACCTCCATTTGCTTTATATGTTAATGGTATAGTTCCTTCTAAGACAGTATATGTGGTTGCAACAGTTAAAGCTAATCCTCCATTATCACCAGAGGGTAGTAAAAAGTATTTAGGATTAATAGTGTTTTTAGTATCTGTTAATACTAATAAGTCATGATATTCTTTATCTGCAATTACAGAATAAGCATCATCTCCTCTATCACCACTAATTTTAACAGGATTAGACCATGTTTCCCCTTCTTTCACTTTACCTGTAGATGGATATTTAAGAATTTGAGTCATCCATAAACCTTGTTCTCCAGTAGGTTGTGGTGGATTATCTACCCATTGATCTCCAGGACTTTCTCCTGAAGGATATTGAATAGTTGGAGCATCTATACTTACTGCATATTTAAAATCAGTGTACCAACCATCTTCTCCATTTATACCATCAGTAACTTTAACAATAGTATGAGTATCAAAATAATCTCCCACATCTACTCTATAAGTTACATATGTAATGCCAGGTTCCCATCCTGCTGATGCATCATTAGGATTAACAGTAAATTCATTAGTATCATTACCCATTGTAATCCATTCAGATTCTGAATTTCTATATCTCCAAACATAAGTAGGTTCTAGAATATTTTGAGTAGATACCACTAAATCAATAACATTAGGAACAGGATCTCCTTTAAAATCATCTTTATATTTAAATACTGTATCTCCTTGTATTTCTACTCCTCTAGCTGGAGTACCAATAGCTGTTTGCTTTAATAGTTCTGATATAGAAGGTTCTTTGTTATTACATAAATCTAGTCTATGACCCCAGAATTGAACTTCTGCTCCAATACCTAAAGCACTACCTTGATAAGCTCTAAACATTTGAGTTTCATCAGTCTTTCTAGATTTAAATGTTCTAAATCTAGCTGTATCAGAAGCTTTTTTACCAGTTTCAGGATCATAAATACCTGCATCAGTTTTTTCTCCTGTATTATCTTCTGAACTATTAATATAGCCTACTAGTAAATACCATTTATTTAATTGTGGGACATCACCACCCCAGAATAAACCATCAGAAGATTGTCCTGTATATAATAATGTATTAGGATCACATCCAAATAAGATGTTTCCATCTCTTTGCATTTGTTTTACCCATACAGAGTATCTATAAGTAATATGATGATAAATTGGAATATTTGGAACATAAAATCCTCCATCTGTATCACCATCAGCAGTAGAAATACATTTCCATACTACATCAGGCATATTAAATGGAGTTGGTAATATCTCTCTTTCATTATTAGCATTAGTTCCATATTGAAGATATTTACTATAATCTCCTGTACCTTCATTCCATAAGAATCTAAAAAACATATTAGTAGTATATTCATCTACTAATAATGGAGGAGTCCATTCACCTGAAGGTTCTCCAGTTAAACTATTGATATTAAATGCTTGCCATAATAATCCCCACCATTCATCAAAGTAATTAGGATTAACATTCCATCCTGCAGGACTAGCTCCAGTAGGTTGTGATGGTTCAAGCATGTCTCTAGAATATATTATAATGCTATTACTACCATCAATAATATCAACAATAGTAATTCTACCTTTAGCTATTACTTGACCTACAGAATTCTTTAATCTAACTTCAAAATTAGATTTAGAATCAACATCATCTGGTGTTATTAGAATAGTTTTATTTATTCTAGAGAAAGTGGGAATAACTTGTCCATTTTTATCATATTGAATCCAATCATAAATATATATTGATCCATCTTCATCTAATTCTTCACCATTTCTCCATACTTCAGCTTCTATTGTAATAGTTCCTGTTTTGTTTTTAAATATAGTACCTTCAGGAGTATTAAAAGATATTTGTAAAGGATCTTGTTGGTCTAAGAATGAAGCTGTAGCATATACAGATTGATTATAAGTAATAGATTTTGAATCTAAATCAGTAATAACACATTTAAATGTTGCAAAATTTAATACTGTAGATTCTGGAATAGTAATTTCATTTGTAGTATATCCAGTAACTCCAAAATTATTTACTTCATCAATATAAGCCCATCCAATACCTCCTTTATCATTATAATAAGGATTATAAATTCTAGTACCACTAGGAACATCTTGTTTTAAAGTTTCTGTTAAAACTATAGTTGTAGAAGAATTTACTGTGGCTACCACATAATCATATCCTAAGATTCTTATGTTAGAATCTCTAACCATTCCTGTGGTATTATCTAGATGTAATACATTATCTCCAGTCTTTGCAGCTGAAGATGTGAATTTAGGATCAAATACTCCAGGTCTCTCTATAAACCATTTATATTCAACATCAGTATCATCTATATAAGAACCTCTCCATAAGTCACAATGAGCTTTTAAGAAATCTACATCATCATTTTTAAAAATACTTCCTAATGGATATAACATTATTGCCTGAATAGTAACTCCAGAAGTTTCTACTCTAACAAATGATAAAGATGAATAAAAAGGTGTTTCTGCTTTAGTGAGAGGATCTACATAGACTCCATAAAATCCATATCTAATATTAGGATTAAGAGTTAACTCATTTGTTTTAATAGTAAGAACTTGATTTTCATCTATAACATGAGTAGGACTGTTTTCTATAGATAATCCATTCTTGGTCCATTTAAAGTCTTTAATATTTTCTTTTTGAGATATAAGAAGATTATCATCAGGATCTCCTGCCCATACTCCTGGAGTTAAGACTAAATAAGGATAAACAGTCCAATCAGGATTTAATTTACCATCTTCTGTATTATATAATTGAACTAAAGATTTATTAGATTCTAAGGTAGCACTAATATATGTTGTATCTAGTTGATCAACAATAGTAATTTGACCATTCATGATCTTAGCACCATCTATAACAACAGTACAAATAAATGTAGCTTTCTTTTTAACATCTTTATTAGTAATCCTTATAGTTTTACCTTTAAGATTTTTATTGTTCCATTGAGTATCTGATGTAGGATCATCACTAATTCTTTTCCAACTAAATTCTTCAGCTGGAATAGTGTCAGTAATATCTGAACCTGCTATATATACATGTGTTGATAATTCAGTATCTATTCTATTGTTTTGAAAGATATTACCATTAGAAGAAGTTATTTCTACACTATATGCTCCATAACCATCTCTAACTTTAAAGATTGTTAGTTGGTTAGTATAGATATCATTAACAGTATATCTTAATGAAATCATATCAGTATTATTCCATAATGCTGAATCTGGAGTTATAGTTAAATTATCAGATGTTGCTCCTTCAATAATTCTATAAGTACCACCATTAGAATATTCCCATTTTCTAGCTGAATTAGTGGAAGGAGTAAAATTATAAGCTACAGCTTGAAGATTTATTTCATTAGGAAACACTGTTCCCTCTCCATCATATTTAAAAGCTGTAGTATTAGCAATTACTGTTACTAATGATTCTTTAATATTATATTCTCCTTTAGGATAAAATTGAGAAGGAACATCCTGAAAATAATTAGTTATATTATTAGTAGGAGCATATTCCTTTTTAAAAATATCTGAAGAATTAACTATGTATTCTACTATAGAATAAATATCTGTGATATCTTGATTAGAAGTATAAGAATAACATCTTAATTCTTTAATAACATCTAAAACACCTTTTAAAATAACAAGTTTCCTATTTTCATAGGAATGACCATAAACAATGAGATTATTATAATATGATTTTAATGATGAATACAAAGTTGTTAATGTATTTATCATAGTGTAATTTGTTTATTGTTTTGTACATTTTTATATCCCTCATATGAGGTTTTATGATTAGCTTGAGCTAGATCATAGTTTAATAGATCATCCCATATTTGAACAGATGTAGAAAATTCTCCTAAAGTTAGAGAATTCTTAAAAATTTCTTCTTTTAAAATAATATCTATAATTAACTGTTCATTTTTACCACATGTTTTTACATATTCTTTAAGTAATTTAATTTTAGTGTGATAAAGTGGTAAAAGATTAACAGCAGCTGAAATTACTAGATCTGAATTACAATAAGTTTCAGTTCCACCATTAGATGTTGGTTGTCCAATAGTTTTAATATAAACAAAATAAAAATACCTTTCAAAATCAAAAGCTGCACTAGAGATAGTCATTTTAACTTCTTTTCTATCTTCACCTAAATTTTCTCCAGTGAGTTCAACTAAAATATTTTGTTTATCAGGATAATCTATAGTAAATTTATCATACTGCACAATGGCTATCTTTTCTAGAAAGACATTGGCATAATCTGGACCATCTATTACATTAGTCCAGAGAAAAATTCCATCTCCTAATGGAGACACTCTACATTCATGTATTTCTACCATAGTTAAAATAAAAAAGGGGAGACAGTATTACACCATCTCCCCATGTTATATATTAATCTGTAGAAGACAAAGAATTAATAGTAATTCCTAGAATAGTCCCCAAAGTATCAGTCAAAGTCTTAGCAGCTGCTTTAGCAGCATTATGACTAGCTTTTACTGGTTTTTTATTTCCATCTAGATCAAATGGGAATACAAAATACAATTGTTTTTGTGATTTCTGTACATCTTCATTATGTCCTTGATAGAAGAAAGTAATATCTACCATTACATAGCCTTTAGATGCATCAGCCATGTAAGAAGTTTCAAAGTTATTAGGATAACCCATATTTCTATAGATATCTCCCCTTTCTCCTAAATAGAACCATTCTTGTTCAGCAATGACTTTACCATTACCTTGACCAAGACTATGATATTTAACTTCAGTACCTGCAGAATCAACAAATTTATCTTCAGTAGTCATTTCTCCCTCACCAGTAGGAATAGTAACATTAAACAAAAGTTTCTTTGCAGGAATTTTATCTTTATTAGAGTATTGTTCTTTCTCTTTAATTACTAAAGTAGCTGTAGTAGTTGCTCCACTTTTAGAGAATTCTAAATATTTATTTCCAGGAAGATTAATAGCTGATCCACCTTTAGGAGTATACTGGAAAGATGAAGTGAAAGATCCAGTTTCATGCATAAACTGATAAGCTAGATCTTTAACAAGACCATCAACTACAGCTTCTGCATCATCTCCAGTTTTAGCAGTATAAGATGCTAATTTAAAATATTGATTTTCTGGACTTACTGAATACCAATCCAAGAATTGAATTTCAAGAACATATTTAACACCAGCAGTTACATTAACTGGAGTTACAATTACTTCTTTAAATGATTCTGGAGCATAATCAGTAGTTTTAGCATAAACTACTTGATCTTTATAGATATTATCTGTTTTAGAGATATATCCTTTATTATTTTTATATAAGAAATATGCATAGTTACCAGCAGTCTTAGCTCCAAGATCATTAAATACAGCAGCTTGTCCAGTAGTAGCTGAAGTAAAATTAGAAGGAGCAGCAGCAGAAGATGCTCCAGTAACAACATACATATGTCTTACCTGTTGATTTGATAAAGCACTCATTTATATTTTAATTTTAAAAGTTTCTTTGATTTAATTGAACATGAGCTTCTAAATTAGAAGGATTATAATCTCTTAAAGCTAATTCTACAGCTCTATTCAATATATTTAAATGTATATTAGAACCTAATTTACAAAGAGTTTCTTTAGTCTCTCCTTTAATAGATAATCCCATACCTTCATATAATCCAGTTGAAAGATCTTCTAGTATTATAGGTTCTGGTTCTATTAAATAAGTTACTTCATAGCTAGTAGGTTCTTTACTAGAGATAATATAGATACCATCATTCTTAGTTAATTTAAATACTTTCCTCTCATTAGGCTTTTTAAAAGGATTGATAAGATTAACATTTAATTCATCCCATGTAGTAGGGATAACTAAGATAGTTAATGGCCAATTAGGTATAATTACTTGTTCATTAATTGGATACCAAATATTATCTGCAGTTTTAAATCTAGCTTGATTATAGCCTCTATATTTAGATAATTCTAATGGATTCAATGTTTCTGTTCTAACAAGATATTCCAAAGCTGTTCTTATATGTTCTGTACTATCCACAGCTTCATGGTATATATTTTTACCAGAATAAAACTCTTTTACAATTTCATCCTGTGCTTGTGTTAGAAACAAAGATATTTCATAAGAATTCAACTCAGGAGCAGACTTATCAGAATTATTATAATGTAAATTAAAACTTTCTATCCATTCTTTAGAATTATTCATTATTCTTGAGCATTTTTGATTTGAGATTGTAATTTAAGATAAATTGTTTGATTCTTAGGATTATTCAAGAATTTAACACAATTATCTAATGTAGGCTCTTCATTCTTTTCACATACTGGTGTATTATCTGCCATGAAATAAAAGTCTCCTCTTTTCTTCATTATTCCATATTCTATTGCTTCAATAATATTAATCTTAGTGTCTAAGAATTCATCATTAGCAATCTGTAAAAATTTCTTGGGTTCCTTTTCAATTTCTTCTGTTGCCCATACAACCAGTTGATCTAGTTTAGTATTGTTATTAATAGGTTTATTAGTTAGTAACTGTACAATAGTTTTAACTTTAGGCTTATTCTCTTTAATAGATCCTAATAGAATATAAGCTTGTGCTCTAGCATTAGCAACAGCAGTTTTTTGAGCTAATTCTTCTCCCTCATTAATAATTACAAATCTCCAAGTACCCAACTTCTTAGACTGAAGATCTTCCAATGAAGGGGCTACTAAATCAGTATTATTAACAACTACTTTATATTTAATGTAGTCAATAGGATCACTTAGATTAAATGTAGTATCTTCTTTTTTTAGAGCTACATTAAAATTATCCCAATAGTTATTTTCTTTTCTATGTACAGATAAAGCACCTGATTCAAGTCCTAATGTTTCCTCCAAGAATGCTTTTTCACTATCTGTTAACACATTTTTATAAGAACCATTTCTTAATACTGGTACTGTTAACACAATACTAGCTCCCATAGACAATCCTCCATATTGAGGATTTTTAGGATTAGTAACAAACCCATCTGGTTTCCTAATAAATCTAACAATAACCTTATTATCTTTTAAACAAGATACAATCCCTTTTGATTTTGTTTCTACCATCTTCTTCTCCTTAAATATATTTTGGGGAGGATTCTTCCTCCCCTATTCAATTAAACAGCTCTATAAATTAAACTCATAGTTCTTTCAGCATCCAAAATAAATGCTCCTAAAGAAGCCATCTTATGAATTACACAAGAGTCTTCATCAAATGACATATTATTGTTATTCATTTGACCTGTGAAAGGATTTCTAAAGCCCCATTGATATCCTCTGTGTTCCTCCTCACCTTTAATCTTAGCAATTTGGATATTTGGCTCTTCTGTAGAACCAATATAAAGAATATCATATCTATAAGATTCAGTAACACCTCCATCAGGATGTGGAACTTTATTTCTTACTGGATCATCATAGAATGGATCTACTTCTAAGAATACTTCTACATTATTAGGAGCTCTATAACCAACAAATTGGAATCCAGCAGTTAAAGCAGTCTGATGTAAATTAGAATTAGCTTTAGAGATAATTCCAGGTTGATCAGAACCTCTTAAATATGAGAATGCAGACCATCCTGATACTACATCTAGAACAGCTTTATTAAATTGAATTGCTCCATATTCACCAGTTCTCAAAATAAATTTCCTATCTTTCATATCAAGTTTAGATACAGACAGATCTACTAGAGCTTTCTCTAATAGTTTAAGATCAAATTTATTATAATAAACAACATTACCATAACTCATTTGTTCCCTAATACCTGCACCCATCTTGATAACATTGCCAGATTTACCAAAGTCATAGTATTCACCATGTTCATCTCTATTAGAGACTCCATACATCAATACATGAGATTTATCTTTAGCAAATTGCTCTTCTAGTGTCCAGTCTACCTGATGAATCCACATTTTATTAACTTGAAGTTTACCTTCCTTAGTCATTACAGGAATACCAGTTTCAAGTTTTCTATTCATCTTGTTTCCAGCTACCTTAGTAGAAATTCTAATAGTAGAGAATTCATTTCTCATAGAGAATGGAGTTGCATATCTTACATCACCAACTTTTCTACTCATTTCTCTTTCTACAGGAGCATATTCATCAGAGAATCTCTTACCTCCAACCAGTTCTTCACCAGGACAACCATTTTGTTTATTCTTACCTGTAAGTTCTACTTTATAAACATAATAGGTACCTTCTACCCTAGGTTCTTCAAGAATTCTAAAAGGATATTCTTCATTCTTTTCACCTACAATGATATAACCATCAAAGAAATAGTTTTCAGGAAATACTAGTTCAATAGTAGATCCACCAATACCTACATTAAAGTCATCAGCTTCAACAACAGCACCATTATATCTAGCTTCAACCAAAGCAATATTTCTCCTAGAAGAACCAATTAGTTCCCAAGTATAATCATCATCTGTTTCAAAATATTTAACAGGGAATCTCATCAAATTTCTTTCAAGAGACATACCTCTATTTGCATAGAGTAATTTAATCATAAGATTTGAAGCTTTTTGAGGGGCACTCTGAAAAATAGAAGCCAAAGCATTATCTGAAACCAAACCATTCAAGGTCTTGGCTTCTCTCATTACATACTTTCCAATCATTTTTATTCAATTAATTATTATAATATTTAATCAAGGACAATATCCCAATCTCTTCCATAGATACCAGAAGATTTTGAATTAAAAGGTAAAGGATTGTCTGATAAGCCAATAGGTTGAGAAGTAAGCACTCTTTCTAGATCATCTACAGCTTTCTTTTTAGCTACTTTCTTTGTAGCTTTTATAATTTTATCAAAGCTTTTAAAACCATCAGTTAATACAAATAATGTCCCAATAACTTTTTGAAAATCTTTTGGATTTTCTTTTGCATATTTTTGAACAGCATTTAAAGGTCTCCCACTATCATCTTTAGCAATAGGTTTTTTAAGAGTGTTTAAAATTTTCTTAGAAGTCTCTTCTGTGATTTTAATTCCTTTAATAGGTTCTCTATCTTTAGAGATAGACTCATATAAATCATTATAGAAATCTTCTTGTTCTTTTTTTAATTTCTTAGCTTTCTCTTCAGCTTCTGCATTAATTTCTTCTATCTTAGAATTAAAAAATTCTTTATTGGATTCTAGAGCATCAAATACTTCATCAATATCATCTCCTCTATCAAATATCTTTTTAACTTTAGCTTTAGCTTTTTCTTCAGACATTCCTCTATTGAGATAATCTTGATAAATAATATTTGCTCTTAATGCTTCACCATCTTGTCCTTCTTCTTTCAATTGATCTTCTGTTAAACTTTCCAAGTAATCTAAGCTATTCTTATATTGCAAAATTTCTTTTGTATCTGCTCCATTCTCAATAGCTTTTTTAATAAACTTGTCAGTTTCATCTAGTTTGGATTCAACTTCTTTTTCAATGTATTCTTTAAATACATCTTTGAAATCATCCCAACTTTTTAATTCTTTATTTTCTAGATCAAGATCAGGGAGGACAGATTCCTGTTTGAGAGCATTTGCTAGGGTATTATAGAGATTTGGAGAAGAAGTTGTTTCCTCAACAGTTTGTTCTTCTTCCTCCTCTGTTTCTTGATCCTCACTAGCTACTCCCCCTGGATTATCATCCTCACTAGTATTATTTTTATTTTCATCTTCAGTTTCTTCTTCTGAAGTTTCAATTTCTTCTTTATTTTCTTCAGTCTCTTCAATTTCATCTGGAAGAATTTCCATAAAATCATTAAGACCTAAAATATCTACATCATTCATTCTTCTTCTCCTTTAATATTTTATAATTTACTCAAATGTTTTAATGATTCTACTAATGATTTTAATTCATTAATAGTTTTAGCATTATCCTCACAAATCTTTTTTGTAGCTTTTAATTGTACTTGTAGAGATTTATTCTCTTCTTCCAAGATAATTATCCTACCATTTAATTCAATAATTTGTTTAGATCTTTCTTCTATCTCTTTTAGAAGAGCATTATTTGTATTTAAATAGTAATCACTAGACTCTTTAATAACTTCAAAAGATTCTTTTTTTCTTTTATATTTATTAGTTACAAAATAAGTTATTGTATTAGTTACTAGAGTTACTACAGCCATTATAATTCCTTCATTCATGTCTTCTTGGTTTTAGTATCATATTTATTTTTATTTTCTCTAGCAACTTCTAAGCTCTTATCTGCTTTATATTTTTCAGTCTGAGCTTTAGTTTCAACTTCCTTCTCTTTAATTCTAAGTTCTTCTCTTTTTAAAGAGTTAGTTTCCATAGCATTCATCTCTTCTAATGCTAATTTATTCATTTCTACTACATCAGGAATATTATTATCATTAACATCTTTATCTTCAGAATATCCTAAAGCTGATATAGTAGCCACTTGAATTTTAGTTTGATTATCTTGATCAATTTTATATTTTTCAAGATTTAATTTAGCCTGTTCTATTTGAGCTTGTTGTTCTAATTGAGATTGAGCTAATTCTTGTTCAGCTTGTTGTTGTTGTTGTTGTCTTTCTTGAATATCTGCTTCATCTATTTCAATAGTTCTTTGTACTTGAGCTAAAGATTTACTATTATAAATCTTAATAATAGATGAGAAAGATAAAGCTTGATTTTGTAAAGCTGCTTGTGCTAATGTATCTAATTTCTGTGTTAATTCTAAAGTATTCATAGAATTATCAACTACTAAACCATAATCACATTCAGCAAACTCATCTCCATTAATAGTTACAAGTTCTCTAGAAAAATCATCTAAAATAAAATTATATTTTTTACTAGAACCTCTCATTGCTATTTTAGCAGTTTCTAATAAAGCTTCTAATACTCTTTTCTTAACATCATCATGAATTAAGAATAATCTTTCTGTAATATAAGTACTTTGTCTAACAGATGTTTGCACACCACCAACAGTTTCTGAAGCTTGAACTGCTCCTTCTCTTTGATCTGTAATACCTACTATCTTAGACATTTCTTGTTTAATAAATTCTAATAAAGCTATATGCTGTTGTATATAATTACCTGTTTCAGCATCTATAACTCCAGAACTATTATTATTAAGAGAGCCTGCTAATTTACCAGTAGCAGCACCTACATTACCTTCTTTAAAAGAGTCTACTACAGCAATACCATTAACATAAGCAAAATGCATCCATTTGTCTATCTCCCAATCATCAGGAATAAGAGCTAGATCTAATTTAACAATCTTACCCATGTTTCTAGCAATAGCTTTATTTAATCTATCATGTACTGCATCATACATGTATTGAAATGGTTTCATCATATCTACTAATGAATAGACTCTAGATTCATTAAGATTATAGACAGAACCAATAATACCAAAATGGCATCTGGATGGATTAGACATTCTATTGTATTGGATCTTTCTAGGTCTGATATTAATATAAATATCTCTACCTATTTTAGTTCCTTCCCATGCTTCATTAATCCATTGTTTTTCAGCTTCTTCACCAAGAGCTTCATTTACTTTATAATCTTCAGGATAATAATCATAGTAAGGCTCTCCTGTTTCTAAGTCATATTTCTTAACTTTTAAAACAAGCCTTTTACTTTTCCAGAATATTCTTAATACTCTAATATTACCTAAATTATCATAATAGTTAGAAGAAGGTGTAGTTGTTCCAGATTGAAAAGCAAAATCTAAATCAATATTATTATCATCATAATAAGAGAATCTTGGAACAAATAGTTTAGTATCATCATATAGATTTAATCCTTCAGATGAATCAGCAAAAGGAGAATATTCTTCTAACTTTTTAACATCATTATCAGAAAGATCATCATAATAATAATCTAATATTTTTCCAGGAGCCCAAAAGTCATCTAAAATTATTAAATCTGCATCTTCTATTTTATTAGAATATCCATTTTTAAATACATGAACTTTTCTAGGATTAAGTCTTTCTACTATAGGTTCTCCTGATACAATATCACATTGGTATAATTCTTCACCAACAATCATTGCATCCATAAAACCATCATTAAACTTAACATCTAGTTTTAATTCTTTATAATAATGATTTAATAATTGATTTGCTCTTATCTCTCTTATATCTGACCAATCATATCTAAAAGAATCTGAAAGAGATTTTAATTCTTTATCCAAGATAGATTCATCTTGTGATGCTTCTTCTAGGAGGGAAGATAAAGCTTCTGAAAGCTCTTGTCTTTTTTTAATTTCAAGTTCTGAAATGGCATCAGGATTAGTAATTATTACTTTGAATTCATATCTTCTTTCTTTTTCTTCTCCAGCTAATACATTCAATTTACTATTCATAATAGGATAGTGTTGAATATTACTAGGAATATAAGAGGCTTTGATATTGTCAGGATTTAGAATTAACTTTAAATCATCTAGATGAAGCTTTCCATTAATTAAATCATAATTGATTTTTTTATTAATAAAAGCTTTTCTAACAACAGAGTCAAAGAAGTAGGATCTTTTATCAGCCCAATCAACAACTCTTTTCCTCCATTCTTTACCTTTCTTAGAAAAAGGTAATTTCTGGTTAGGAAATCCACTAATAGTTAATTCCATATTTTATTTATTTCTAATATTTTGCAAAGATATAACTCTTTAACAAAAGTTATATGATTTTATTTGAAAAAATTGAGTTTTTTATAGCTAAATTACCAAAAAGAATTATTAGCAAAATTACTAGTAAAGAAAGGATCATTACCTAGATAATTCTTTCTAGTTTTTTTACCAATAGATGTTCCTTCTCCTGGAAGATATTTCATATTATTCTCTCTAATAATCATCAACATACCTAAAGCAGAAACTCTATCTGCATTTATATCAGGATTCCACATTATAAGTTCTTTTATTAAAGCTATTCCTCTTAGTCTTTGTAGATTTTTAACAGTGGTAATTTTCTCTACCTCATCACCATGTTCATCTAATTCAACTTTAGTTTGTTTTACAGGCATTAATAGCCAATCTCTAATAAGTCTTCTAGCATAAGCATTTACTTGTTTTCCTGAATTAGTACCTTTAGATTTATTACCATACATAGAAGATTTTACCAATTCTACATCTCTTAAAATATCTGGAGTGTCACATAGTAAATGAGTGCAATGATGATTTGAAAAATATGTAAATAAACCTTTTTTATCATTCTCATAATTTAATGAAGCATTATAGAAAATAGCTAATCTTCTACATATTTCATAAAAATCATCTGCAAAATCAGGTCTACCTGTATATTCAGCTACAATCCTATCAGTGAACATGTCAAGGATAAATATACTGGGAAGAGATACAGTTGTACTATGATCATCATCAATAGGGTCAATACCACCAACATACCTATAACTAGGCACCTTTCCATTAACTTCTTTAGGCAATTCATATATTTCTAATGCTCCTTTATGTCTATTATCTTTTAAGGGAAAATCTCTAATAGGATCATCATCTGTTGGTCTAAAAGAAATATTTCCTTCAGGATCTTGATATAGTTCTCCAACTAAATGACCTCTATGCCATTCTATTTTATTTGATTCTATATAATTAAGATGGTCTGTTAAATCAGCTACAGGAAATAATGTACCATCTCTTCTCATTACAGCTTCTTGAATAGACATAGGATGTTCAGCTATTCTTTGTGCAATAGTAGAAGGATCTGTAGAATTATATTTGATAAATACTCTTTCTTTGACTTCTTCTAAAACAGCTTTAATAACATCTGAATTTCCATTTTTATCATAACATCCTTTTCTATTCATATATTCTCCTATAAAGAGAATAGATTTAGAACCTCCAGATGTTCCTTTATCAAACATATTGGGAACTCCATAAACATTATATCCTAAAGGATTATAAATCATTTCTAGAGCACCACTAAAATCTGACCCTTCAGTTCCACCTGTTCCTAAAGCAATTGCTTGTCCAAAAGAATATCCACCTTCTTCTACATTAGGTCTACTAGTGTTCCATGCATCTATAAAACCAGGAAACATACCAAATTCTTCCCATATCATTAAATGAGATCTTTTACCTCTGGCTTTATCAGAATCATTATTTAGTGATAATCCTATAATTTCATTTCTAGTTCCTAAAGCTACATCTTTATTTCTAGTATCTTTAAATCCCATAATCCAATGCATTTCTTGATTAGAAGATTTTAATCTACTAGATGGATATTGTGTGTTTAAAGCCAAGAAATCTGTCATAGCTAATATCTTATTTAAAGTACCATCTTTTCTTAAATATTCTGTATTACTAGCTACAACAACAGATTTTACTTTTTCACAAACTTCTTTATTTTCTCCTAAGATAAAATTTCTAGTAGCCATAGATGCTACTTTAAATGATTTTCCTTTTCCTCTAGCTGCTATTAAAGCTGAATGTTGACCTCCTTTATATTCATTATACATTCCTCCATATCTAGCTTGATTTATATAATGAAAAAATATATAATCTCCATCATAGATATCAGGAAAATCAACAACCCTATTTACAGCATTAGTATCTTTAATATTGGCTGTAGCTCTTTCTATTGGAGAATAATTTAAATAAAAATAATGATATCCAGTAATCCATTCACCATCAGATGGTCTCTTACATCCATACCAACATTTAAGAACTTCTTTTCTTAACCATTTCATATATGGACTATTTGGATTACCATTAGGTCTTAAATTAGTATATTTACCATGTTTTTTAAAAGCTAATGCAGGTTTTCTAAAATAATCCATATTTTCTAATATGTGAGGTTTAACCACATTAACTATAATTTTATCTTCTGAATCTCTTTCTAGATCTTTAGCATAAGGTCTATCTGGAGATATCATCCATCTTATAAATGGATAATTATTTAAATAGTCTAATAGTTCTGTTCTCTCTTCTTTAGCTAATGTTTCTAGAAACTCAGGAGTTAATTCTGTATTTACAGCATTAGTTACCATCTTGTATTCCTTTTAAAGTTTCTATATCATTAAATGCTTTAAACCCACTGTCTAGAATAGTTCTATCTTTAGATGTAATAGAGTCCTCTTCAATTTCAGCTAATACTTCTCTTTCTAGTTCTTTAAACTCTTTTAATAAAGGTCCTACTTGTTTAATAGAACTTGTAGATTTATTAATTTCATTAGCATCCATATTCTTATAATCAGCCTCTCTTAAATTCTGAGTAATCTTTCTAATAGCGACCCTAACATCATCTAATGCTGTAGAAAAAATAGTTACACTCAATTTAAGATAAGTGTTCATAGCTTTAGTTACAAGTTCATCTGGCTTCCATTTTTTAGGTAAATTTAAATCTGTTTTAATGGCTTCCATTCTTTCTGTAGGATCATCTATATAAAGATAATCTGATCTACTATCACAAAAGAAAAAAATAAATGACAATTCATTTATAGCATTCTCTTTTGTTCTAGATTTATCTCTCTTAACTAGCTCCTTAAAATCTACTATAGTTAATGCTTCTGGAGCTATTTCCACTTTCCAATTTTCTAGTTTAAATAATTTCATAATAAACAAAAAAAGAGGAAGCTTTAAGCCTCCTCTGTTATTACTTTATATCTAACATCTGAATCATATAGAAAAAGAATCTCTTGATCTTCTGATTTTTCAATAGGTAGATCTAAAAAATATTCCCAACCATATTCTTCTTTAGAAGGATCAGGTTGAAAAGCTTTCTTCTTCTGTTCTCTCCTAATATAATTTTTAGGATTAATTTCAACTACATCCCCTACTTTTAATTCTCTACTAGCTGTACCTCCTACAGCTAAAATAGTTTGTCTAAGTTTAACAACTCCTTCTTGTTTATCTAGTAGAATCAATCCAGATTCTGTTTTATCAATATCTTCTTTAGTATATCTATTTGCTGTGGTTATAATAGCATTATGAATAGGTACAATCTTCTCCATTTGTTCTTTCTTTATATAATTCTGTGAATTTTTTTACTCTCTCTACATTTACCCTTATTTTACCTAAATGAGGTAATATAAAAGAATGTTTTTGATCTTCTATATTATTATAGTCTAAATCTTTTACAGTGCTTTTGATAAACTTAAAAACACTTAAATAGATATTTTCTGCTTGAGCTTGTGTAATATTAAATTTCTTAGAAGCCTCTCTATATATATTATTCATGTTTAAATTCTAGCTTTAGTGTCAAATCTTCATATTTATAAAAATCATCAAATAAAACTATACTAGGATTTAATTCCCCATCAATTATAGCTTGTTTCTTTCTAAGACAAGATAAAAGAGTAGCTAGAGATCTTTGTGTAATCCCTAGCTGCTCACATATTATTGGTTTATTGAGTTTAACAATTTTAAATAAGTTTCTTGTTTTTTCTATTCTACACAATTTCTCTAAAACAATTAAAACTCTTTCTTCACCCTCTGTTAATTTACTAATAGGTCTGATAACTTTTAGATAGTTTCTAAGAAAATTTTCTTCATTACTCTTGATTGTTATTTTCCTTATCATGTAATCCAAAAGCTTTTTTTACTTCATTCCTTAGTATGCTTTCAAACTGTTCATCCCAATTACCAATCTTTAAAACCTCTAAGATAATCTCTAGTCTAGAGATATTATGAAGCTGTTGCTTTAGAAATTTATTTTCTTCATATAGTTTAGTGATATGTGCAACAGGATTTTCATCTTCCATCAATGGCACTGGACCTTCATCTTTACATGTATTGGCCTTACATGTTTCTTGAGATTCTAATTTTTTATTTTCTTCTTTATCTACCACTTGCATTTTAATCTTCTTCTCCATGTTATTTTATTTTATATTTAAATTTAATTTATATGCCCATTTAGCTGGCCTCTCTACTTTAATACCTTTATCTTCTGCTAACTGAACCCATTTATTAAATGGAATAGTCTTAATATTAAAAGAACCACATTTACAACATATACTTCCTTCATTTTTAATTCCATTTCTTATATATGAATTTTTTTTAATATGTAAGCTTAAACACTTGGTACAATAGAAAACAGGCTCAGTCTCTTTACACCAATTATTTGCTTCCATAATTAAGATACTCTATTAAATAATCTTTCCATATAACTAACTCTAGTTCCTTTGAACATCTTTTGGTATTCTTTAGCAGCTGCTTTTCTAATAGCTCTTTCTAAAGCTGTATTATTATGTTTGTTTAAAACAAACTCAATATAAAGTGTTTGTATCATATCTTTTTCTTTTTAATTTAACAATGATACAAAGATAATATTATTTTTAGACTATTCCAAATAAATTTATAAAAATTTATTGGTTTTCTATAGTAATTATTGCTTCTCCAGGTCCAACTGTATCAAGATCTATTATAGCATCTTTAATGTTATCAAGTGAATCATTAAGACTTCCACTAGCATATATCAAACATTCAATTCTAAATTGCTTTAAAGAAGTTTCAAAATAAAAAGTTTCATTAAAATCTGCACTACCTGAAATGTTAATTTCTTTAAGAAATAATTCTTCTGGATAATCTTCATTACCATTTTCAACTAAATACATTTCAGTATACCAATAAGTGTTAAAATATTCTGGATAAGAATATATTTCAAAACCTTTAGAGTTTATATTTGTTTTAAATCTTATTAATTTTTCTTCTGGATTATCAAAATATATATTGAGTAATAACCCATAGTCTATATAGTCTGGTTCTATAACATGTTTTTCAGTAAATGGTCTATTGTAGTTGATAGTTATTGAGTTTTTATCAATTTTTTTCTCTAAAATTACTTTATTACCAGTTTCTGTATAATCTTCAAAAGTACATGTGCTAAAATCAAATTTGTCTGCAATATTACTATATTTCATACATTCTTCTCTAAAAGCTTGTGTTCCATATCTTAATTTATAATCATAAGTGATTTTACCACTTTTAATAGCAGGATCTATATATCTTTTTCTAAATTCTGCTGTGCCTATTTTATAAATAATATCTGACTTCATATTAATTTAATTCTCCATTATCTGTTATTATTATTTCTTCTTTACTATAGCATATCTTTTTATAGGTTAAATAACTGTTATTGTCTACCTCATAGTAGTAACTATCTATTAAAACAGCTAGATATTTCTTACCTTTAAATGTGATTTGTTTTACTTCTCTTGCTTTCATATTTAAAATTTCTTACAAAGATAATATAATATTTTTGATTTTGCAAATTTAGATTGAAATTTAGAAGTTGGGAAATTAAAAAATTGAGATGGGTGTATGAGATAGTACTACAATAATAAACATCCCCATAGATTTATTGGAGATTGATGGTATCCCCCCATCAAAATAGAAGAAGAAAATTTGCTAGGGAAATATGTTTAATAATTTAAAATCAAAAGATTATGGAAAACTTAGACAGAACCCTAGATCAAAAGATTCAAGAATTGGAATCAGAAATTGAGAGATTGAATAGAGTGATAGACATCAAGAATGGTGAAATTGAAATGTTACAAAGTACAGTAAAACTATCATTAATGGTGCTTAGAGGATATGAATTAGAGCACTAATAATAGATTAAGGTATTTCTTATGGAGACAATGGGGATTAAGTCTTCATAAGATTTATCTTGAAATAAAAAACATAATCTTATCCTAATCATTGGACATAAATATAGTACTATGAAGAAATATGTTATTCTTATTTTAATTGAATCACTAGCTTATATGATAGCTATTGAACATATAAACAACAATGTTATTATTCATTGGTTATTATTTATAATGTGGATTTTACTTATGCTATTAACAATTAATATTTGCTATCATTATGGAAGAATTAGAAATAATTGAACAAGAAGAAGATCAATACTTTGATGAAGTAGGATGTAGTTTTGCTTTATCTGATACTACTGAAGATTGTTGGGTATATTAAATTAAACTTTGCACCAAACTTGTTTTGGTGCAAAAAATTTTGATATTATTTATAATAAACACTCAAAAAATAAAATAAAAATAAATATTAAGTTACACTTAGTTTATATATAATACAGAATCTAAATGCAACAAAAATAATATATGTAGAATATTCTATATGTAACAACACTTATATGTAGTGTAAAGAACATATTAAGAAAATCTTATATGTCTTGTACTTTTATATGTAATAGCAAACTATATAAAACAATATTTTATATGTAATGAAAGAAGATATGAAATCATAAAAGATATGTGCTAATAAAACATATAAAGAATATTTCATATAAAGCTAGGGAATAGTATATTAGAAGTATAATATATAATATATAATATATATAATATATATAATATAATAATAAAAAACAGACATCATCATTCAAACATTGGTGACTTAATTATATTTATTAACTTTAAATTTTATTTATCATGAAACTAAACAGAGCTTATACACAATCATTGAATGATAGCATAGAAAGAATAAAGCTATTATTTTCTGATGAAGAGAAGTTTTCTAGATTTAACTTCACATCCAAACAATTTACTGCAGCTATTAAAGAATTGAACATTAAATATGCTCATAATTGGTTTGCTATTCTTAGAAGAGCTGATGTAATTAGAAAGATAACTTCAGTAAAAGGTCCAGTATTTGGACAATATTATTGTGTTGAAAATATATCTTCTTATTATGATAAGATTGCTGAAGAATTTGGAAGAATGTTAAATTATAGAGGTAATAATCCTTATAAAGAAAAGAACTATAGTGCTAAACCAAATGGTATTACTAGAAGATATTTTGGTAGAAATAGTTCT
>ERZ834859.135-NODE-135-length-97276-cov-12.532025_pt1 | contig 97276 bp, 100 predicted proteins | sample MGYA00519947_ERZ834859 | MGnify/ENA primary metagenome ERZ834859 (study PRJEB31850, sample SAMEA3708763) | human gut metagenome | biome: human gut; feature: human-associated habitat; material: faeces | place: China | collected 2014 ...
AATACTTGCAGGCATGTGTACAGCCCACATAGGGATTGACCGAGTAACCGCCTACCGGCAGACTAGACTTAGTCATGATGTTCTTTGTTTCCACCTCACGAATGAGGATTCCATTTATTACTTCTTCCATGATTTCTGTACCTCTAACACTTTATTAAATTCTTCCGGCATTTCCTGAATCATATTTTCATCCCCTATGATAGGGACAAGGTCTTCCTTCATAAACACCGGAATGCCGAGCTTATGTGCCTGGTCCGCCAGAGACCATGCCCATTCCGGCTCCGTATGAATCTTCCTGCTCTGAGCTCCGGTCATGGTGCCGACAACGATCCAATTGATTCCGGAAAGGTCAACTGTGCCGGGATCGTCGAATAACGGCTCAAAGGTAACATGGTAATGTTTTGCTCTGACGTTTTTCCGAAGGGCGTCGATACGCCACAGTTCTGCTTTCCTCGTCACCGTAACGCCAAACCATGCGTTTTCCAGATCGGTATCAAAATCCAGCAAATCAGGTCGCTTGGTAAGGAACAGGAACTGATGCTGTGGATTTTCACGGATCTTTGCAAATACCTCGTCTCTCCATTCCGGCTTCCATCCGGAGAGATCGCTCATGCCGGTAAGAAGAAAGTTCTGCGGACGTTTCTTTTCCATCATCTTGAGCTTACCCGGAAAGAATTCAGGGTCAGCGAAGTCATCAATCATATGCCAGCGTTTCACGTTGTTGCGGGCATAGCAATATGCACACCCCACTGTGCAGCCAATGACGATATTCATGTTCTGAATCTGATCTTTGATACAAATACTCATGACTTCTGCCACTCCTCAAGATTCTTTCTGATGCGGTCGAGGCATTCCTCAAACCGGGTAATTTCTTCCTCTGAAAAACCTTTGTAGTAAATACTGCCCATCTCATCAGATACAGAATCGTACTCGCCCTTTAAGGCATGTGCTTTCTCAGTCAGAAACAGGAGTGTTTTCCTTTTGTCCGTTTCAGACTGAACACGGCTTATCAGCCCTTGATTTTCCATTCTTTCCAGCATCGTAGTAAGAGATGTTATCGCTAATCCGCATTTAGTCGAGAGTGACCTGATTGAGATACCATCCTCCTGCCACAGCACATAAAGAATACGCCCCTGGGCTCCATTAAACGCATCAATATTCTTTTCACTGAGAATCTTCTCGAAAATCCGGTCTCCAAGCTGTTTTATTTTGGTGACAAGAAATCCTCCATTCATTTCCATACAAAAGCTCCTATATAGTAGTTTATTAAAAACATACTATATAGGAGCTTTATTGTCAACAGTTTATATGTCTTAATAGGTAAATTCCGTTTTTTTCAATTCTCCAAATAGAAATTTGTCACTCTGTCAGTCGATTCTCCTCGCCCCAGACACAGAGCTGATCCAGCACCTTCATCAGCGATTTCCCACGCTCTGAAAGCGCATATTCCACCTTCGGCGGGATCTGCGGATACTCGGTGCGGACGATCAGTTTGTCTGCTTCCAGCTCCTTGAGATTCGTGCTGAGAGTCTTGTCGGAAATGGTTTTCAGATACCGTTTCAGCTCATTGAACCGCACGGTTTCAAACTCCATCAGACAATAGAGAATGACCATCTTGTGCTTGCCGGAGATCAGCGACAGCGTGTAGGCAAAGCCAGTGTCCTCAAAATTGGCGTTCTCGATATAATTCTTTATCATTTCACTTTCTCCTAAGATAGTACCTATCATAATAGACAGTACTTGAATCTCTGTTTTACTCGGTTATAATTATAAGCAGGATGAACAGTCCTGTCAATCTGATCACGAGGAGAAGTTATCATGAGAACAAAACTGAAAATCACCGAGGGTATTTTCCCAATGCCGGTTCTGATGGTTGCAACTTACAACGAGGACGGCAGTGTGAATGTCATGAACGCCGCATGGGGCACCATGCAGGAGCGGGACACCGTCGCCTTGAATCTCACCGAGACTCATAAAACCGTGCAGAACATCAAAGCGCGGGGCGCGTTTACCGTCAGCATTGCCGATGCCGCCCACATGGTGGAAGCAGACTATTTCGGCGTGGAGTCCGGCAATAAAGTAGGCGACAAATTTGCCCGCAGCGGTCTGACCGCAAGCAAAGCCGAAGCCGTCGATGCGCCGGTCATCAACGAGTTCCCGATTTGTCTGGAGTGCAAGTTCATCGAGTATCAGAACAATGAATACGGATGCGGCGTCATCGGTAAGGTAGTCAATGTCACTGCCGATGAAAGCGTTATGGTGGACGGAAAAATTGATATGTCTAAGGTCAATGCCATCGCATTTGACCCCTACACCCACGGTTATTACAAGGTCACCGAGCGCGTGGGAGAGGCGTTCCACGACGGCTTGAAGCTGAAAAAGTAAGGTATGCAGAGAAGGAGCTTTCGCATAAGCGAAGGCTCCTTCTTAAAATATGTGGATTTCACAAATGTCGATTTGTTGACATCTTATCACATCGGTATATCGGGCGCAAGGATTGGCTTGTCCGTGGGAGGGATTTAATGGAGCCTACCTGAATAAATGAAATCATACATACAGAAAAAAGAATTGATGGTTTGTAACAGTATCATTTGGCATAAGAGAAACTGCTAAACTGAAATCAATCTCCACTCGCTTTTCTTTGTTGGTCTCTGATACCACGCCGGTATCAGAGACATTTTTTTCAAATTCGAGGGTGGTCAAAAGGGTGCCATTTTCTACATTTATTACGAGAAGTGCAAGCGAGGTGTTTTATCTCTTGGCAACTGTATCTTCTCACTCAATTTTCCCAGTACTGCACCTTGAAAACTGCATACGATTCCAAGACATCACCGTGTCCGAGCCACTATGAGCAAGTGAAAGAGGCGTGGTCAAGCCTCATTGCGACGACTGCACGGGAAAACAATGGTACACTCGTCCGGCTAGGTCTCAAACCGAGGGACGACGCACCCACAAGCATGGGCCGAGGCTGAAATGCCTGTGTCCCCTTGACCAGGGGACTTGGAATCGATATCTTAAACCTATTACTTTGTTGGAAAGGGGGTGTATGAGATGAACTGCATACAAAAGCAACAATTAGTGAGCTTTCCGAAAGTCAGGATATGGAAACCGTGGTTCCGTCACTTTAATAACCACAAGGAATTCCGAAATGAAGGAACCGTCCATCTTTTCAGTCTTATGGCACTCTTTAGCTATGCGAACTTCCGCTCAAATGAGCGTATGATTAGTGGGGAGAGATACATGGAGGCGCCTGGCCAATGGATCTGCAAGCTTGGATCTTTACCCAGAATTCTGCGTGTCCATTCCAAAAGACAAGCTCTTGAGCAATTGGACTATTACGAGAAATACGGGTTCCTGACCTATGAATGGCTGGATGAAGAGAATGAGATCATTCGCTTTTCCATCACCAATTGGAAAGAGCATTGCACAAGCCTTCAGTACAACTATTATAGCTATAAGGGCTCCGGATTCTTTTTCTTCCCATTACCTGTTGGCCGAATGCTCCTGCGTATCGCTCACAGAACAGAAGGAATCGTATTTAGTGAATTGGATGCCATTATGGACATGTGGCTGCACACCATCTTAAACGATCCCAAGGTGCGAGGTTCGGAGTATATGCCGGTCGTGTATTACTCCAATATGCGAGGTGTGCCGTTGCTCTCATATACTTACCTAGCAAAACGTTGGGGTTGGTCAAAATCACGCGTTGGCCGCTTCATGTTGAAAGCTGGCGAATATGGAATTATCAGCCGTGTGAGCTTTTCAAGCTCACGCGGCTCTGTCATTTCAATGTGTCGGTATCGAGAAATGATTTTCGGTGATACCTGCGAAGAGCTCGAACTAAGCAGTATTGGCGAAATCATTGGCATTACAAAGGCTGCTGATTTGGTCGATCCCGATGAAGGCAAGATGGATATCAGCATTGAAACTCGCGTCCCGCCCGCTCACACTATAGGGAAGCCACGAAAAGCCTTGAGAATTCAAGTGTTTCTGGTGATCCGAAGTTCTTTTTTTGCTCGCCAAATTCCATTAGTCTTCTACAGTGCTTTAGACTGGGAGGTAACGAATCAGGAGAAGAATAGCCGCGATCCACCGACTGAGTCCCAATCCGGAAAGGAGATGAAACGATGACATCAGATAGCACTCCCGCGTTTGAGATAGAAAAAGAAGCTTTGAAAACAGAGATCGAAACCGGCATCCAAGCCGGTGTTGATCATTTAGAGGCAAAGACCGCAAAACGCAAGGATGCGGATAAGTATCATAACACAAGGCATCTGCTCAAGCAGTACCGGAAAGTAGCATATGCGATCCAAATCTCGGAAGCAGATATGAATGTTCGAATGGAAATGGAGCATGGCACCCGCCTTTCCACACTTGAAGTCAATGCCGAATTGGCTGGCGTGGATTTGTCCGGTTCTAAACTGGAGGGGTACGCCAGAACAGTTATTCGGAGCAAGAACATGCTCCAGATCATTGATAACGCGCTTAATACGGTGCGAATGGATCCAGACCACGGTGAGCTGATGTATCAAGTCCTCTACCTCACATACTTCTCAAAAAAGAAGCCCGCGAATCGTGAGGTGATCCTAGCGGAACTTGATCGGCAAGGATTCCCCATGTCGATGGTAACCTATCATAGCTATCTCAACATGGCAATTCGAGCGATTGACCGCATTCTGTGGGGTTACACGGCGCGTGATTGCATGGAGATTATCAAGCAGTTTTTACCCTGAAGCACTATTGAACTATTTCCGAACGAAACTTGAAGTTCTGCTTAATTGCATCTGTATCCCCTAAATGGTAAGATGATAGCGTCGAAAAGATTCATTGATGGACTGCCTCCTTTCATCGGGAGGCATTTTTCATGTGAAGCCAGGAACTCAGGTCGTACTGCCCGAGTTCCCGGCTTTTCTTTTCGGCTCTATTTGAAAGGAGGACTTCCCAATATGAATCTAAACAAACCTGCCGTCATCAAGAAGCTGCAGGAGCGATTCAGAAATGTAAATGCAGGCCGAGGCCTATATACTGCCTTTCTCGTGCCTACGATGCTGACCATGTTTTCCACACGCGCCTTTGCTGCTGACACCATTTGGACGAAGGCGAGTGCAATCATGCAGGATGTGTACACTCAAATCCTCGGCATCAGCACCATCGCAGCTGTTGTTACTGCGGCTATTGCGCTTCTTCTGATGAACTTCTCCAGATCTGGACGAACGGTTGATGAGTCCCGTGCATGGTTAAAGCGGATCATTATTACTTGGGCCATTCTCAATAGCCTTGGCTTTATCATGGCCTATGTGACACCATTCTTTTCCGGTGGCACTTGGACTCCCTAATTACGAAGGAGAATCAAGACATGAAGAATATTATCTGTTTCTTATCCGGTATTGTCGCTGGCATTGCCATGTGCCTCACCGCAGCATACTACCTGCCTGAAAGTAGCTTCGATGATGAGTTAGGCCACTTCTAAGCAGATGCAGGAGGAGCCGCATGGGAATCTTAGACAGTATTGTTGAGTGGATTGCCACACAGGTCATGAATCTGCTGGATCTGATCACAGGGTCCGTACTCGGTGCGCTAGGCTGTGATATGAGCACGTTTCTACGCTATTTCCCAGCCGCTGAAACGCTCTATGAAATATTCGTAGCGATTGGTGTAGGCTTCATCTTACTGAACCTTGTGTGGCAGCTATTCAGAAACTTTGGGCTTGGACTGGGCCTTAGTGCGGAGGATCCAGTCAAGCTCGCCATCAAATCCATTCTCTTTATCTTTTTAGCACTTTTTGCGGATCAGATTATGGTGCTCGTTTTGGGAATCGTAGGAACGCCATACGACTGGGTGGTAGACACAGCACTTCCCCCAATCGAGTTTGCAAGTTTTGCCAGCGTAGTAACAGTTTTGGTGGGCAGCCTTGTGTCCGGCTCGGTAAGTTTGATTGTACTCATTTTGGTGCTCATCGTAGCATGGAACTATATCAAGCTTCTATTCGAGGCAGCGGAGAGATACATTCTCGTCGGCGTTCTGATCTACACAGCTCCAGTCGCATTCGCTACAGGGGCATCAGAAAACACATCAAATGTCTTTAGTGCATGGTGCAGAATGCTTGGAGGCCAGCTTTTTTTGCTGATCATGAATGCATGGTGCCTGCGCTTATTCACGAGTATGGTTGGCAGTTTTCTTGCCAACCCGTTATCCGTTTGAGGAGGTAAAGATGAAGAGAAAAGCACATATCATACTGCTTGTATTGCTGCTCTTATGCGTACTTTCGACAACCGCCTTTGCCATCGATGAGAGCGAAGTAGAAAGTGCCATTGCGGCATCGAGCAAGGAAGAAGTTGCTGGCAATGTTTTTATCTGGTTTCTATGCGCCATTGGATTCCTTAAAGTCAGCCAGAAAATTGATAGTTTTATGGCTTCTTTGGGAATCAATGTCGGCAGAACCGGTGGAAGTATGTTGACTGAGCTCATGGTTGCCGGACGCGGCATTGCTGCTGTTGCGGGGGCTGTAGGTGGAACTGTATTTAACCATCATTCCTCAAGTAACAGCACTCACACAAATGCACAGGCCGCCGGCGCTGCTTTTACAGGTGGAGGAAACGGCCTTGTCGGCGTTACGAGACGTGCTGCTGGAAACGCGGCAGCCGCAAGCGCTACAGGCAATGCAAAAGGACTCAGCAATCTTGTGGGTGGCGCTATGTTCGAATCAAGCCTACAAAATGGAGGCGAATTTGCAATGAGCGTTGTTGGAGCTGTGGCAAAAGGCAGCATAGCCTCAGTCGGGTCCATCACCGGTGATCAGGCGGCTGAGGCGTTGACGAGCTATTTGGGCTATTCGCCTGTTGACTCAGGTAGCGCACTTGCAGATGATGGTGGCCTCATCCCTCCATCTCCCATTACGTCAGAAGACGTAGTTACGCTTGATGGCGGCACAGCCGCAGGAACAGCTTCTCCTACTGCGTCTGCAAATGGGACACCTATCCCATCTGGCGCTAGAGAGCACGACGGTTCTGTGGTTGAGAGTGCACGCATTTCTGGAGCGCCACCCATATTTCAGAATGTTGAAATCGGCGGTGGACGCATCACGGGCCTTGAGGTCTCACCTGATAGGCAGTCAGATAGGGAGTTTGCTATGTACAGCACAGAACAATACATGGCCCCAACTGGCCCGTATGATACCGTCCAAACAGTAGACGGTGCCTCGTGGTATCGGCAGTATGCTCAGCCCAAAGTTGAGAAAACGCCCTATACCGATGAAGGTGACAAGATTAGGTATGAGGAACGCATCGTTTCTCAGATGCCGCCTGTTCCCAAAAGAAAGGACAAAATCTAATGAGTGATGAAAAAAGCCAGCAGCAAACATCGACCGAATCCACAGTTGCGGGTGCCGCAAAGACTGGCAAAGCAATTTCCAATATTGCCAAGGGCGCAGCTGCAGGTGGTGCTCATGGTGCGGCAATTGAAGCAGGGAAGTCTTCTGCGAAATGGCTGATTCCGTTGATCGCGGCAGTTTTGTTGCCTCTAATTCTTGTAGCTATGCTTCCTTCTATCATCTTCGGATCATTATTGGGCGATGGAACGGACTCCCCGAATGGAATCTCGAACGATGAAGTGTTAGTCCAGAATATGACAGCCATCAACGAGGGCATCAGTTCCATCCTCTCTGAAGGATTAACGGATGTTCTTGAACGCATTGATTCTGATTTTGCATCGTCCGGCTGTGATGGAAAAGAGATCAACAATCCCTTTGGCGCTGATGTGGTGTTTAATGCAAATGCGTTTGTTTCCCAGTATTGCGCACACAAGGACACAGAAATTGCATCTATTTCCAAGGAAGATATGGAGGCTTTGCTCACCGCTAACAAGGATAAGCTCTACTCTTTTGCTTTCACGGATGAAGAGCGAGAAATTCCCCCTGAGCAAGGTGACGAAGACTCGGGCGAAACCATTCATGAGACCATTCGGATCTATACCATCTCCTATAATGGAGAAGCGTATTTTGCCGATCAGGTCTTCCACCTGTCAGACGATCAGAAACTCCTTGCAAGCCAATATGCGCAAAACTTGACTGTCCTCTTGGGCGATGGAATTTACCAAGGTCTAAGTGAAACAGAGTTCTCAGCAATGGACCTATCCTACGACGGGGTCGTTTTTGCTGACGGCGAAACACAGGTGGTCTATTACAATCAGTTAGATGAACGGTGGAAGTACTCGCCCTATGGTACAGATACGATTGGTGGTTATGCCTGCGGCCCGACTGCAATGGCCATAGTGATATCCAGTCTTACCTCAGAAACCATTGATCCACCTCATATGGCACAATGGGCATACGAGCACGGGTACTGGTGCAGCGGCAATGGTTCTTATCGTTCTTTGATACCAGGAGCAGCGCAAGCGTGGAGCCTGAGTGTCGATGGCTGCACAGCTTCTGAACCACAGCGTATCATTGATGCGCTTGCGGAGGGCAAGTTAGTCGTTGCACTCATGACGAAAGGCCATTTTACATCGAGTGGCCATTTCATTGTCCTGAGAGGCTGCACATCCGATGGGAAGATACTCGTCGCAGATCCTTCCAGTTATAAGCGCTCTGAGAAGAGTTGGGATATGTCCATTATCCTCAACGAAGCTAGTAAGCGCACTGGATCCGGTGGGCCGTTTTGGATCATCGGAAACTGACAATAGAATAGAGGCAGAACATGAACAAACCGAACGAAGAACGGGATATTTACTATATCCCGCCAAACTTTCTTGCAAGTGGGCGCTTATTTGGCGGAATGATTCGAGCACGCAATGCGATTGAAGCTTGCGTGCTCGTTTTGTTGACGGGTATTCCCATCATCAAGTTGCCTGTGTCGCTTACTGTGCGGATTATCATTCTTTGCCTGCTCCCACTCCCGCTTGGTATTTTTGGCATCATCGGTTTTGAGGGCGATTCACTTTCGGAATTTGTGATCAATTGGGTTTGCTGGTTCATTCACCGGCGGAACCTTTATCGCTCTGATGTCACTATACCTGAAACCGCTAGGAAGCAGAAAAAGAGGATATGGGAGCAAGAAGCTACCAAGCCGCCCGAACAGTTAGGCATTCGGATCAAGCAGCCTCGCAAGAAACGAAAACGCCCTGCAAAAACCGAAAAGCAGCTCAACAAAAATAATCGCAAGATGGTGCCAAGTCATAAAAAGCAGGTGACTTACTCGGAAGACTTTGTTCCAGTAAAGGATATCCGCAACGGCATTATTGAAATGGAGGACGGTCGTTACATCAGAGTCCTCGAAGTTGAACCGATCAACTTTCTTTTACGCAGTACATCTGAGCAGAAGAATATCGTTGCCAGCTTCGCGAGCTGGATGAAGATTTCCCCCATAAAAATCCAAATCAAAGTGTTGACAAAGAAGGCCGACATCGGAAAACACCTGAGTACCATTGAGCGGGATATGGAGTCCGAGAGTAATCCAAAGTGCCGAGAATTGCAGCTGGACTACTATCGCCTTATTCAGACAATTGGCTCGCGAGAAGCAATTACCCGCAGATTCCTTGTGATTTTTGAGTATGAAGCTGTCACGAATCGCAAACCGGAGTACTCGGAGATTGTCTCGGCTCTGGAAACGGCTGTTCAGACAGCGCGGCAGTATTTCCTACACTGCGACAATGCGGTTGTTACCCATGATGACGAAAACGCCTTCTTGTTGGAGATCCTCTACACCATTTTCAACCGATCAACTTGTGAGGTGAAAACAGTTGAGCAGCGCATTCGGGAGCTCCAGTCAGCACGAAGGGATGCCGACATCACTATGCCAGTCTCTCTTAAAAGTGTATTTGCCCCCGATTCCATTGACTTGACTCATGGGTCATATGTAGTAATGGACGGAGTATACCATGCATATCTCATTGTTCCCTCTGATGGGTATAATCCTCGCGTTGTGGCTGGGTGGACGAGTATTCTCGTCAATGCTGGCGAAGGGATCGATGTCGATTTCTATTTTTCCCGCGAGCCAAAAGAACGCGTTCAGGCTAAGCTGGGTCAACAGATCCGAATCAACCGCAGTCGTTTGAAAGACACTTCGGATACCAATTCGGACTTTGATGATTTCGAAAGCGCAATCCGTTCTGGCTACTTCCTGAAAGAAGGCCTTGCAAATTACGAGGATTTCTACTATTGTAACACACTAGTCACAATCACTGCAGATACACTCGAAAATCTGGAGTGGCGTATATCTGAGGTGCGTCGGTTGATGGTTTCACAGGATATGGATATCCGGATTTGCCGATTTCGTCAGGAGCAAGCGCTACTGTCGATCCTCCCGCTTTGTAGCTTGAATAAAAAGCTCTTTGAGGCGAGCAAGCGAAATATGCTTACCTCTGCGGCTGCCAGTTGTTATCCTTTCACCTCGTTTGAGATGAGTGATGAGAACGGCATCCTGCTCGGAGTCAACCAGCATAACAACAGCTTGGTCATAGTTGATATCTTCAATAGCCGCGTATATAAAAACGCCAATATGGTTCTTCTGGGAACCAGCGGTGCCGGCAAAACCTTTACGCTCCAGTTGATAGCTCTCCGCATGCGTCGGAAAGGTACCCAGGTCTTCATCATAGCACCTCTCAAAGGCCATGAGTTTCTGAGAGCCTGTAACAACATTGGCGGTGAGTTCATTTCCATCAGTCCGGCATCGAAACAATGTATCAATGTCTGCGAGATCCGCAAGCAGGATCTCAGCGCCAATCAGTTGATCGACGGCGTAGTTAGTGAGAACTCGATCTTGGCAAAAAAGATTCAGCAGCTGCACATTTTCTTCTCGCTGCTAATTCCAGATATCAGTCATGAAGAACGACAGCTCCTTGACGAAGCACTGATTCGAACCTATGCGAAGAAAGGGATCACGCACAACAACGAGTCGCTGATTGACCCAGAACACCCGGATCGCTACCGAGAGATGCCGCTCCTTGGTGACATCTATGAGATTTTAATGGAATCTCCTGAGACGAGGCGGATGGGCAATATTCTGAACCGTCTCGTGAATGGATCCGCCAAAACCTTCAATCAGCACACGAATGTGCAGCTCGACAATCTCTACACAGTCCTTGATATTTCCGAGTTAACGGGCGAGCTTCTGCCTGTAGGTATGTTTGTCGCACTCGACTACGTCTGGGATAAAGCCAAAGAAGACCGCACAAAAGAAAAGGCGATCTTCATTGATGAAGCATGGGAACTCATTGGAGACGATGATACCAATAACCCAAACAACACCAAGGCCCTTGCAGGCGAGTGGGTTCAAGAGATTTTCAAGATCATTCGTGGCTACGGCGGTGCGGCCATTGCTGCCACCCAGGATATTGGCGACCTTGATCGAAGCCGGTTCGGCAAAGGTATCTTAAATGTTGCAAAGACCAAAATCATTTTGAACTTGGAAAATGATGAGGCGCAGCGCGTCCAGCACATTCTCCACTTATCTGATGCTGAGATCATGTCGATCACTCGTTTTGAACGCGGCCAAGGACTGATCTCCACAAACTCCAACCACATCACAGTTTCGTTCAAGGCATCCCCCTTGGAGAAACAACTGATTACAACCGACCGCATGGAACTCAACCAGATTCTCAAGGAAAAGATCGCCCAAAATACACATAATGTTGTCGAATGAAAACACAGCAAAGGTCATGTTTACATTAGCTCTACACTAAGCGTAATTGCGGTTTTCCTTTACACTATGCGGTTTCCTATCTCTACACAAAGGAGAGCATAATGAAGTTTTCCAATACCGTTCGAAGGAGGGAAGTTGCCTTTATGATTCGGCTGCTGACCATCTTCGGTGTCGTAGAACAGCGACAAATGCGGTTGCTCTTCGATCATATGAGCAATCGTTCCTATGGCCAGATCCTCGCACGTCTCCGGCAAGAGGGTCTGGCCTATTTCTCGCCGGACGGCCAATTCCTCGCAACAAGTCGATACTCATTAGATCACGGGAAGACGCAGGAAGCCATCATGGCTTTCTGGGCATTCATCCAGATGAGAGATCATGTGCTGGATTTTTGTGCGAGTGAGCCTCCGGCAATTCTCTCATTCTCTTCAGCCGATAAGGATTATGATCTGATTTCCGGTAGCCAACGCAATATCCCATCGATCAACGCCTCTCGCACACTTGTGCCAGAGGCGTCCGTTCGTTTGATTGTCGTAGATGATATGAAGTCCCTGGATGAGCTGATTCCCAGAGATGATAACGATTATGGAGTCCTGACTGGTTCTGACGGCGTAGAACAAATCTACAAACTATGAGGTGTGATATGGATAACCCCAAGTACATTCAAGTCATGCGCCAAGTGGCTTCTGATTTTGATGGTATCAGCCACGAACTCTTTCAGGTTGCTAGCGACTTAGAGCGTATGGATCAGTATAACCCCCAGCAAAAACTCTTTAGTCTGGTTAGATCGGCAGAAGTATCCTCGGTTACTCTGAGAAATCTGACCGCCAGAACAGTTCGTGATGATACGGCGCCATTCTATTGTGAGGTGGCGGATCTGCTGGGGATTAAGGTCGAGGAGACTCATGATTGGCTCAAGATCTCTGTTCCAGCGATTCTTCCGAAAAGGAACCAGAGAGATAATCAAGCATTTTTGACTCGGCCACTTCGGTACGCGATTATGGACTATCTCAAAGAGAACCCAATGGAGCGCTTTGGTAGCTGCGCCATCTGCATTGTTCATAACTATGATGCTGCTCTTGGAAAAAGGCGCATTCGTGACTATGACAACATTGAAACCAAGCGGTATTTAGATGTCATTGAATCGATGCTACTGACCAATGATAGCGGTCTCCTATGCACGGTCCTCCAAGCTACGAGGATGTCTGATCGGGACAGCGCAGAGTTCTACCTGATGAGACCTGAAACGCTTTCATCCTGGGCTAAAAATCACATTAAAACAACTACCAAAACCTGCTCTGAGTGATGGGCAGAAACTGGTAGTGATTTCGTGCATACGAGCTGTCCCCACTCAGGGAGCGCAGAAATAGGTAGTGTTAGGCAATACAAATTCTGTCTGGGTGTTTTTTGCTTGGTCAGTTTTACGCTTTCGGGAGTGGTTGTATGCGCAGCCTCGGGCAGCCTGTTGGCAGCCTTGCTGCTGATTTGATTGGAGTGTCTATGATTACATGTAAGAATGATCGCTTACTCGAATTGCTCTGGTTTGTTGGATATTGTATCGAGTTTCCGACGCAGCTGGCGGTGCGGATCGGTGGCGGCGCTGAATGGAATCGCAGGGTCATGTATCGTGCGCTTCGGGAAGGCTATGTGCGGCTATATCGGAAGAAGCATAAGCGCCATGTGATTCGCTCAATGAGCTTGACACAGAAGGGATTCGAGTATGTTGCACAGAGGGATCCGGAAGCGTTATCCATGATCTATTCAAGAGTCAATAGCTCCGAACGCGTTTACCCCGGTTGGATCGACAAGATCCTGCGGCTTCACGCAATTGCCATCGGGACGGTTATGTCTAATGCGGCAGGTGCGACGCTCCTCATCTCTCAAAAGCCATCTCTCATGTCGCCTGCCAAAAGAGCGACGAATGCGGTCGTGCCGGATTCCAACAAAATCTATTACTACGCCGCACACGAGTTGCGTGTCGCCATCGAGGAGTATTCCCCGGAGTCAGTATCCAAGAGCTCACGCACGATCGGTATTATCGTCAAAGGGCGGTGTTGCTTCTTTCTTTACTTCACAGGGAGCACAAGAATGTACTGGATGAAGAATAGCGAGGAGAACTATGCTGCCGCTGTGAAAAGCCTTCTGCTCGCAAGAGGGTTCGGTATCACGTCAATCCACCAGATCGTCATCGGATCCACCATGAGTGTGGCACAGCGCCTCTGTCATGGAGCAAAGCCATTTGGGAACAAGTACTTCGTCGTTTCGACTTTCTTTGCTCAATGTCTGTTCCTTACCAATAACAAGGAAGGTGACACTCTCCTGAAGCTCATTCTCCACGATGAACTGGCAATGGAAATCAATCACGCCGCATTATCACCTTTCCACCCACCACGAATCCCTACCCGCGAATATGACGCAATCGAGACCTCACTCGACAGGCCTGTTCTCTTGAACTACCAATGTGACCTACTCATGCTATCGGATATCCACCCGATGCCGGAAGGTTTTCGAGGTAGCCCGATCATGCTCTGTTTTGACTATCAGACGCAGGTTATCCAGAGAATTGTGGGGCCGGCCATTGAGGTACGTCCGTTAGAAAGCAGATTAAATTATGGATAAAAGAAAACTGAAAATAGCACTTAGCCTTGCCGTCCTGATTCCTTGCGTGCTTTACGCTGCTGGTATCATTGCGCAATTCATTATTAACATCAATGCTTGGAAAGCGGCGGGTAGTGACTATCGTATTTCGCCAGGGCTTCCATCCTCGCAGATCAGCGAAGTGGTTCGAGCGCTGTTTCACTTTCCAGAAGGACTCATTGCCATTGGGGTTGTAGTCCTTGGCATTGCCGTACTCTGTGTATTTGGACTCCGAATTGGATGGGGCCAAAATGGTGTGACAGACTCTGATCGCAATCTGACCGTATCGAATTCTGGAAGCTACGGAACGGCAAGCTTCATGTCACCCAAAGAGGCATCTGCATGCTTTGAGGTGACGAGTGCAAAAAGGACCAGCCAAGACATCCTTGGGATGCTCCCGGATGGTCAAGTCCTGACGCTTCCAAAGGATACCCGTCTCAACGCAAATCTTGCCGTATGCGGATCTTCCGGTACGGGAAAATCCAGAGCCATCTCACGAAACCTCGTTTTGCAAGCGGTCAAGCGTGGTGAGAGCGTGATCCTGACTGATCCAAAATCCGAACTATATGAATCCATGGGCGAGTATCTCCGTGAGAACGGATATATTGTCAAAGTCTTCAACCTTGTTGAAATGGATCATAGCGACTCCTGGAACTGTCTTGGTGAAGTCGGATCAAGTGAGCTCATGGCCCAGACCTTTGCTGACATTGTGCTTCAGAACACCAGCGGTGATTCGAAAGACGCGTTCTGGTACAACGCAGAACTCAACCTTCTAAAAGCGCTTGTTCTCTATGTTGCGTTGGAGATGCCTCCGGAAAAGCGGAACATCGCGACGGTGTATGACCTTCTCTATACTCAAACCGAAAAGGGCTTATCTGATATGATGGCCAGCATTAGCCACGAGCACGCGAACCAATACACGGGAGAGCTGCTTCCTCCATCACCTGCATCTGCGCCCTACGCAATCTTCAGGCAATCGAGCGAAACCGTTCGCACGAGTGTTATCATCGGCCTCGGAAGCAAGCTGGCAGTTCTGCAAGCCCAGCAGGTGCGGAATATCACCTCCTACAATGAGATCGACCTGGAGCTGCCCGGTAAACAAAAGTGCGCATATTTCTGCATCGTCTCCGATCAGGATAGCACTTATGATTTCCTCAGCTCCTTGTTTTTTAGCTTCCTGTTCATTCGTCTGATCCGCTATGCCGATGCTTATTGTGAGGGCGGGATGCTGCACCCGAAGGTAAAATTCATCCTTGATGAGTTTCCCAACTGCTGCCTTATCCCCGATTTCACTAAAAAATGCTCTACCATCCGTTCAAGAGGTTGCTCCGTCGCCGTCTTTTTTCAAAATGTCGGCCAGATGCGCAACCGATACCCAGACGATCAATGGCAAGAGATCCTCGGCGCCTGTGACAGCACGGTTTTTCTCGGATGCACAGATATGCTAACCGCTGAGTACTTCAGTGACCGCATTGGAACAGCATCAGTCGAAGTGGAAGGTACGATGCGGGAACTCAACACCATGCACATTACCGATTATACCCCAAGATTCCGTAAGACCAACTCACTTGGCCGGCGCCCATTGCTTACCCCTGATGAGGTCTTGCGTTTACCCCCGGATCAGGTCCTGATTTTCATAAGAGGTCAGAAAGTCATGCGAGCCAAGCGCTTTGACTACTCCCTGCATCCGGACTATAAAAAACTGAAGAGCCGCAAGGCAATCTTACACGAGCCTGACTGGAAAAGCAGTCAGGCTTCCTCTGTATCTGCCAGCGGTGTATCTTCACCATCCGTAACCGCGGCCATACCGGCAGAAAAAGCTAATGTTGGTTCCCAGAAGAAACCACCTGGGAAGCCAGCACGCAGCACAACTCGCAAGGTCGTGAATGCGGATGAACTCTTCTAGGAAAGGAGAAGAAAAATGCCTAAGAAGAAAGTTACTGAAGCCGTTGAAGAGACCGCTCAGGAAACCATCCCTGTTGAAAAGGCCCCTGCACAGATGCCACGCCGTCAGGGTAGTGAGGATCTTCTTGAACTGAATGATCTGGAACGTGGCGTCACACGCGAGGATAGTGAAGAAGCGAAATGGGGCTATCTTGCTGGCGCAGTGCGAAGACAGCAGATCCTGACTGGAATCGTAAGCGCAGGGATGACCTATACCGAAAATGGCATGCCAATCGTTCCCATTGATTTCGAGGGACTCTGTGTCAAAATCCCCGTTCGCGAGATGACTCTGATCGAATGGCCAGAAGATGAACCGATCCCTCGAAGTGTCCGAGTCCAAATTGGGCGGATGCTTGGCGCTACGATCGACTTTATCCCAGCTGGTGTCGATTTCAAAGAGCGCGTTGCAATCGGGTCCCGTAAAGCTGCCATGTTGCAACGGCAAAAGCGCTACTACGCTTCAGGGCGTGTGAAGCCCGGCATCCTTATGGCATGCCGAGTCCTTACCGTTGGAAATAACACGATGATGGTAGAAGCGTGCGGCGTTGATACGGAAATTTACGCACGCAACGTGTCCTGGGAATGGTTTTCCGATATTGCGGATCTCCACTCCACAGGCGATCTGGTTGTCGCAAGAGTTCTCGATGTGACCTACAATGAGCAGCGTGACACTTACGCAGTCAACCTCTCAATCAAGGACGCCTCTGAAAACCCGGATCGGGCAGCCTTAGAGAAGATCGTCCCCAACTCCAACTACTTCGGCGTTGTTACCGGTGTGAAAGACCGCGTTTTCTTCGTCCGTCTTCAAGCGGGTGTCAATGCCAAAACGAAGCTGTATCGCTCCATCGATATGCCCAGCAGATTGGATACGGTCAGCTTCCGCGTCACAAGGGTCGATGAAGAAAACGGTATTGCGCTTGGATTTATCACCAGAATCATTAAGCGCCATACCAGATTGAGGTAACCCAACATGAACTATTCTCCCAGCAGCCGCGATGCGATCGATGAACACTGCAGGGAGGTCATTCGGTCATGCCTCAATATCGTGGAGCAGCATGGTGACACATACGTTGCCATCCACAAGGACGATGATATCGAATGCATCGTCCTTGTCTCCATGATCCGAAGCTATCCCATCCTATCCATCATAGTTGCAGACAAACTTCTGCTCGCAGATATCAACGCGGAACAGATGCACAGCATCGCGAATGAGCTGAATCTGGTGTCAGTCACAGGTTGGCATTCCGTCTTCCTGACGGATGACAGCATGATCTATATGTACCGGCAATGTCTTTGGCTATCGATGAGCTTGACCTATGAAGACCTCCTTACCATGCTGAAAGAATGCATCAGCGAGTACAAGCGCGGCAAAGGCCGCCTTACTACAGGTAAGTATCCGACCGACCCGGTCGCGTAACGCCTCAAATTATGAAAGGGTTAAAACCATGAAAAAGCGAATCACATCATTGATGCTCATTCTTGTCGTCGCAGTATCCATGACGATGGGAGCGAGCGCGGCATCGTACATTCCGGACGATGTCACCTACCAGAATCTGAACGGCCAGCAGCTTGCCATCAAGACCTATACGCTTCTTCCGGACCAGGATCCCTCCGACCTGTATGAAGACGACTTCGAGTATGACGGATTCCTGTATTCTATGAGCGATATTGTCAAAGAAGAACAGCGCTACCAGGAAGAGAACGCACATACCGAGGTTGTCACTGTCACAACCGCAAGTAAGAACCTCGAAGATATCCTTGCTGAGCTGAAACCTACGATCGAGTACGATGACGGAGTCTCCTCCGGCACACTTTCGCTCGATCATAGCACTCTCAAAACGGAGGCAGCCGGCTATAAGCGCAGTTCCTATACTGTGACAGCGACAAAGAACTACACCGGCCTCGACCGAAATGATTCTTCCTACATCGATAAGACCGTAGAGAAGAATGGCAGAACTTTGAGCCTCTCCAATGTAACTTGGAGCGTTGAGAGTACTGCTCTGGTCGGCGATGAGCTCGTCCCGGCAACTTACTCTGCGGTAGCCACCTATTCGGGCCCTGCCAGTTCTACCGTCGCAACTGGCTATATTACGACCGCCGAATACAAAGGCACTGTCGTATCCTCTGGTATTTCCAGCATTCTCTATACCGTAACCTACCTGGGCACCAAGATTGAACCGACGAAAGCGGAACCCACCTTCAAAGGTGCGGTCTTGGTGATCTCCATTATCGGCGGAACCGCCCTTTTGGCCGCACTGTTGTTCCTCGGCCTCACGCTTCGTAAGAATACTACAGTCTACAAAGCAACAGGCAAAGGCAACGAATATGAAAAATGCGGCCAGCTTCATCTGAAGGCCAAGAATCCCGAGCTGCGTATTGACCGCTTGAAGGATATTCCTGAAGGTGTGATCGCAATCGAAGTGGATCAGGCAGTCGCAAAGAAGCTCTTCGGCCAGACCATCGCCATCCGTTGCTATGACAATACTGTCGAGCACACCGTTGGTGAGGTCAACGGTTCGTACTGGTTCAAAGTCGATATTGGCTCTCAGGAAGGTGAATCCAATTATGAGGAGGAACCTTAATATGAAGCTCAAACGACTTTTGACCCTGTGCTGTGCGCTGAGTATGGCACTCGGCATGGTGACTTTCGCTAGTGCCGCAGACTATTCCTTCAAAACCTCTCCTGACCCTGTCTATTACGGCAGCACGAACTACGAGGATCTCTACGACGCTGAGTATCGTTACGGCTCACGCAATCAGATCGATTACGACATCCCTGAGATCCAATACGGACTCAGTCAGGAATTCTTGGAAAGCTCCCTCAATAATCCCTACCTGAATGGCAACACACAGTACGGCTTTGGCGGGAGCAGCTCGAATACGCAGTACCCGGAGTCCGACTTCGGTAGTTCCAGCATCATCTCCGGCGGTGGTACGATCGAGATGCCGTATGAACCCTCTGTCACCTTGAACGATCTCAAGCAGAGCGATGGCAGTATCGGCCAAGTCTCCATTGAACGTGTCGGGCTGAATTGCAAAGTGTATGAAGGCGCCACCGACAGTTCCATGTCCAAAGGCGCCGGTCATTACACTTCTTCCGGCCTCTACACCGGGAATGTTGGCTTGTTCGGCCACAACAGAGGGAATCATCCATACTTCGGAAAGCTGAAGAATGTGAAGGTTGGAGACATTGTTAAGTACAAGACCGCAATCGGCACGAAGACCTACAAAGTGACATTCGTTGGTGCAATCTCCTACACCGATTTCTCTTACCTCAATGAGATGGGAGATAATCGCATCACCCTGATCACCTGTATTGCTAACCAGCCCTCTCTGCGCCTGTGTGTGCAGGCTGTAGAGATTCGATAAATGAACTGGAGGAACACTATGAAAACCAATAAGCCCCGCAATCGTGAGAGTCGTACCAAGCCCATCCCCACCGAGTCCAGCGTAGCCATTCGGCTGCGCCTGCCTCGCGAGTCCTATGACCAGATGAGAGATCTGGTTAAGAACAGGCGGGCAACCAAGGAAGACATCTTCCTGCGTGGCCTCCAGGCCTACTGCAATCGGTAATTCATCCCTACGCCTTTCCCCCGCAGAGAGTGGCTGGAATACACTTGATGAGGTGAAAGAAAATGAAGAGAATCGGATCCTTTATCGCCGGTCTTCTGGTCGGCACCATGCTCTTTGGCGGCTCCGTGGCCTATGCGGCCGGCGTCGTTGCTGAGCTGAGCAGCCATCGGTTCTTTGTCGATGGTCAGGAAGTGAAGATGACCGCATACGCTATCAACGGCAACAACTATGTGATGCTCCGCGATATCGGCAAGGCGGTTGGTTTCAATGTTCATTGGGACAGCACCAACGGCTGTGTCCAGATTGAGAGCGATAAGCCGTATACCGGCACAGCTCCCGCGAAGACGCAGAGCGTGGCAGTGGGAGCTAAGAAAGCTGACTACACACAGGCGGATGTCATGCCCGAGCCCAAGGCGGGCGACAAGATCCCCTGCAGCGACGGCTATGTGTATGAGATCACCGATGTGAGCAAGTACCAGAACAGTATGTTCGCTATGCAGGAAACTGACACCCTGCCGGACCCCACCTGTGACTGGAGCCTGCTGGATCAGCCGACTCTGCCCGAACCCGAGGCGAACCACTTCACTTCCGGTGGTAAGGAGTACATGTTCGTGCGCAACCTCTTTGAGACCCGTCGCATGCAGTACACCCTCTATAACGCCATCGGCGACAATCCGCAGACCTGGCAGAACGGAAAGCCCGTAACCAGAGCGGATGGCAGCCCTCTTGTGACCGTGAAGCTGTCTATTCCCGAAAGCGTGGCAGCCAACAGCTTCTGGCCCTGGCGTTCCGACCAGATCGTCGAACTTTTCAATTCCTGCCCTCCCGGCGAGTACGCCTTTGAGGCATGGGATGTCTATTGTGACGGAGCCTTCCAGTACACGGAATATTACATCTCCGTAAAATGAAAACTGAATATTGTTCCCTGCGGAGGCAGTGTGCTGAAATACGCACACTGCCTTTTTCCATACCGATCCACCCCAAGAATGCTTTATGCATTCACGATAATAAGCACGGAGGTCAATCAAAATGAAAAAACGAGTTGTTTCGATGCTTCTCGCAGTTATCATGATGCTTGGTATGTTTCCAGGCACAGCTCTGGCAGCCGGTTCTGTCGAAGAGGCGCTTGGAGAAGTCAACATCTACAACGGCGAGCAGAAGCTCAGTTACCTGTCGATCAACGGCAGAGTGCGTGAGCTGATCTATACCTACTACAACTATGTGGATCGCAACGGTCAGACGAAAGAAATCCCTGCGTACTGCGTCAACCCCAATATCAAGGGTGTACCTCAGACTGTTGCTCCCGGTGAGAACATCAAGTACCTCGCCAACGAAATCGGCAGTGATCCCAAAGTCATGGGCATCATTGCAAATGGCTATCCCCATCGCAGTCTGAGCGAACTCAAGCTGGAGAATAAGTATCAGGCATACTATGCGACCAAAATGGCGCTCTGGGCGTACTTGCTGCCCAACTGGGACATCAACAACATGAAGGTCAACCCCAATCTGACCGGAGTGGAGCTGGAGCGTGCCAATAAGATGCTGGCAGCCGTGAAGGATATCTACCGTCGCGGCACCGTATGGAGCACTGTCCTTTCTCCTAATGTCACGGTGGAAGCCGACCAGGAGACCGCCTATCCTGCAACCATCAATGGTCAGGAATATCTCCAGCAGATCTTCACGGTCACTTCTGAAACCTGGGTGTGCAACTACGCTGTAAATGTTGCCTTTAGCGATCCCTCTGCGGTTCCTGCCGGCACGAAGATCGTTGATATGGACAACAAGGAAATTGATGTCATCACCACCAAGGCCACCGGAAAGGGATATGCCGGACAGTTCAAGGTCCTGTATCCTGCCAGCGCAGTCGATGGACAGAGCGGCAGCGTCCAACTGAGCTTTCGTACCAATGTCTATAAGTACGCCATCTACTACGCTGTGTGCGCCGAGAAGGACAAGTATGGCAACCTGCAAAATTACATGTGCGATACCGATCCGACCACACCTCTGGCTCTGACGGCATACAGCAACTACACCGACACCCCTGAAGAGGAACCCACCGAGACCAGCATGAAAATCCTCAAGTACGAGGAAGGCACGACCATCCCCCTGAAGGGCGCGATGTTTGAAGTGGTTGATCCCGAAGGCGCATCGGTCGGAACCTTTGCCACCAACTCCAAGGGCCAAATCGTTATTCCTCTTACTCTGGCCGGCAACTACACAGTCTATGAGCGCGAAGCCCCTAATGGCTACCTGTTTAGCGAGGAACCCGCCCAGAATGTCAAAGTTGAGTACGGCAAGCAGGCTACGGTGACTTTTGAAAATGCTCCGTATGGCAACCTAATGGTGAAGAAGTACTCCGACTCCGGTATGCAGCTGCCCGGTGCCGCGATTCGAATCGAGCACATTGAGTCCGGTGCCGTATATACCGGAGAAACCAATTATGCCGGTACTGCTGTTTTCACCGAGATCAAGCCTGGCGCTTATCGCATCCAGGAGATCGCAGCGCCTGCCGGCTATATCAAATCCGATGAAGTCTATACTGCAACCGTCATCTCCGGCGACACTGTGGAAATTCCTATCGTGAACGAGGAGAAACCCGGCCTGCGTGTGATCAAGTATGACTCTAAGACTCACGAGGCTCTGCCCAATATCTCCTTTGAAATTTCCAAAGATGCACAGTCTCTGGGCACCTTCCAGACTGATGAATTCGGCGAGATCCTGTTAACCGATCTGGAACCCGGCACCTACCTTGTAAAGGAAGTCGCTACCGACTCCTCTCACATCATCAATTCCACACCTCAGCAGATTGAGCTGGAAGGCTCCGATGGCATTCTGGAGTTGATCTTCTTCAATGATCAGAAGCCGGGTATCCATCTTGTAAAGCTGGACAGCACCACCTTGGAGCCTCTGCCCAACGCACGGTTCCGTATTGAGCTTGTCGGTGGCACCTTCTCCAAGGAGTACACCACCGACGCAAATGGCGAGATCGACCTGACCGATCTGGAGCCTGGTGCCTACAAGGTGACGGAGCAGGCCGCGCCGGATGGCTACCTGATTGATGACGCCACTCGTGTCATCCAGATTAACGGTAACGAAAATGCCCAGTTCGTGTTCACCAACACCCAGAAGCCCAGCTTCCGTCTGGTGAAGCTGGATAGCTACAGCGGCCTCGGCCTCGCTGGTGCGACCTTCAGAATTGCGCGGATTGAGGACGGCTCGCATTACCTGGATCGCGTAACTGACACCAAGGGCGAAATCAACATCTCCGATCTGGAACCCGGCATTTACTCCGTGGTGGAGATGGATGCTCCGGAAGGATATGTGAAGGACTCCCGTGAGTATCATGTGGAGCTGTTCCCCGGTCAGAACAGCGAACTGGTCGTTTCCAATGATCGGATGCCCAATTTGGAGATCCTAAAAACTGATGCCATTACTGGAAAGCCTGTCGCCGGTGTGACCTTTACCGTCAAGCGTGTGGATTCTTCCACACTGACCACCGTGACCTCTGACGAGAATGGCCGCTGCTATCTGGAAAAGCTGATGCCCGGTGTCTATGAGATCTGGGAGCAGTCAGTACCCGATGGCTATCTGCTCAACGAAGCACATCAGATGATCACGCTGTTTCCCAACAGGACTGGCACCGTCCAGTTTCAGAACTATCCCAAGCCCACCCTGACAGTCAATAAGATCGACAGCATTACCGGCGATCCCATTAAGGGTGCGAAGTTCAATGTTACTTTCCGTTCCGATAAGACCTCTACCGGTGAGATTCGTGATCTTGGTACCTACTACTCGGATGAGAACGGTCAGTTCTTTATCGATAAGCTGGATGACGGCTGGTACACCATCACCGAGCTGGAGCCTGCTGCGGGCTATTCCATCAAAGATCCCACTTCCCAGCAGGTCTATGTGGAAGCGGGGCGCGGCAAGGTCGTCACTTTTGAGAACACCCCCCTGAGCGCCATCATCGTCAAGAAGGTAGACTCCAGCACCGGTGATCCTCTTCAGGGTGCATGGTTTCGCGTGCGGTTCCTTGGCGGTACCTCCGGTACTGGAGGCACAGTCATCGCTGAGCGTCAGACTTCTTCCAACGGCACTTTCATCCTCACAGGTCTGAAGGCTGGCACCTATGTCATTGAGGAGATCTCCGCACCAGACGGCTATGTGCTGAGCGAAAACGATATTCAGACGGTATATTTGAGTGGCAACGAACAGGATGTCATCACCGTCACCTTCGGGAATGAGGCCAAGGGTAGTGTCCTGATTAAAAAGATTGATGCAATTACCCGCGAGCCTCTGTCCGATGTGGAATTCATGGTCACAGAGTCCAACGGCACCGTCGTGGGCAACAGAAACGGTAAGTATGTAACCGATAGCGTCGGCACCATTCTGATCGATGGCCTTGATCCCAACACTACACTGGTCATCAAGGAAGTGCGTGCAAAATCCGGCTATGTCCTGGACGACACGCCACAGACCGTCAAAGTGCGCTCCCACGAGGTCGTGACGGTGGAGTTCCGCAATCAGCCTCTCGGCGGCCTGCGCATTGTGAAACTGGACAGTGTTACTCGCAAGCCTCTGGCAGGCGTTGAGTTCCGTGTGGCTTACGCCGATGGCAGCTATGTGCCTGATGAAGGTGGCAAGCTGTCTTCCAACGGGATCTATCGGACGGACGAAAACGGTGAGATCTTGATCAGCGGCATCGTTGGCACGCTGGTCGTCACAGAGACGAAGACCATCTCCGGCTATGTGATCGATGAAGAGACCAGATCCCAGACCGTCGTAATCGATCCCGATGATCTTCAGACGCTGACCTTCTATAACAGACCTGCTGGTGGTCTCCAGATCATCAAATCTGATGAGGATACCGGCGCACGCATCAAGGGTGTCAAATTCGAGGTTCGGAAGATCAACGGCGAGATCCTTGGCACCTACACGACTGACCGCAACGGTGTCATCAGCATCCCCAATGCGGAGAATGGATGGTATACCATCACCGAGCTGAAGGCAGCCGAGGGCTATGAGCTGGATGCCACGCCCGTCAATGTCTGCGTCAAGGACGGTGAGACCACCACGGTGGAGATCACCAATCAGCGCATGGCGTCGATTATGATCCATAAGGTCGATGCGGCTACCGGCGAGGGTATCTATGGTGTCAAGTTCGTCCTGTACGATGCAGGCAAGAATCCCATTGGCGAGTACACGACGGATCAGGACGGCTACATCTACATTGATGATGAGCTGGTACCCGGAAAGTACTACCTGCGTGAACTGGAGGCGGCCGAGGGCTACATCCGCGATGAGCAGTACAAAACCGTCTATGTTGAGGCGGGTAAGTGCGCGCAGATCGAATGGGAGAACAGCGCTGTAACCGGTCAGATCCAGGTCCGCAAGTATAGTGCTGACGATAACCTCGTCACTGGCCAGCGCGCCGGCTCTGCTCTGGAAGGCGCGGTGTTTGAGATCACGCAGGCCCGCTCTGGCAAGGTTGTTGGCTATATCGTGACAGACGCGCGTGGCGTTGCCGCTTCTGGCCCCCTGCCTCTTGGCCGCTACTTCGTGACGGAGGTGTCCGCACCGAAGTATTATCAGCTGAGTGGCGAGAAGATGGAAGCTGAGATCGAGTATCCCAGTCAGATCATCAAACTCTCCGCCTACAATAAGCCCGCGGCCCTAGGCGTGACCATCAAGAAGAGCGGCAACTATGAAGTGCAGTCCGGTCAGGCCATGAGCTATGACTTCTCCGGTATTGCCAATACCTCCAATGTCGCGCTCAACCACTTCTTCTGGCATGATCGCATTCCTACGGATGCGACGCGTGCGCTCAGCATCAGCACGGGTACCTACAATGCGCGCCTGTACTATAAGGTCACCTTTAAGACCAATCTCAATGACTACCGGACTTTGGCCAGTAACCTGCTGACCTCCAACAACTATTCCCTGAGCCTGAATGCCGCTACGCTGCGGCTCGTGCAGGGCGAGTATGTTACCGATGTCCGCTTCGAGTTTGGCACGGTGCCCAGCGGCTTCTCTTCTGTTGTGAAGCCTACCATGCGTGTGCAGGTGCTTGGTACCGTGAGCAATGGCTACCAAATCATCAATCGTGCCGATGTTGGTGGCCAGTATCTCAATGAGTGGCAGACGGCAAAGACCACCTGGGTCACTACCGTCCGTCGCTTCAATACCACGCCGCTGCCGAAGACCGGATATTGATCTCGAGCGAGGTCGTTTCCTATAACCCCCGCCAGCCCCGGAGCTCACGCTTCGGGGCTGATCTTTTGAACATGAGGAGAGTATTATCATGAGCAAGTTTTTACCTATTGGTACCAAAGGTGAGCTGCTGAACAGCGACATGATCGCCCGCATCATTCCCAAGGAAGATGGCGGATGCATCATCCTCACCAAAGATGGTCAGCACTTCCACAGTGAGATCGACCTTCACGACGAAGTCAATGACTACAACTCCATTCGTTCCATCATCCCTTGCCAGGGCGTCAGCGCTGTCTATCTGGATGATGATGGCGACAGCGAAATCTGCCCCTGCGCTTTTGTGATGCTGATGTCTGACGGCAAAATTGAGCCTTTCGTCTTTGCGACGGACAAAGACATCGAGCGAATCGCCAATAAAGGCCATACCGGTTTTACCGGATTCGTTCCAACCAAGTAAATAACGAAGGCCGCTGCTCCGGCAGCGGCCTTCTATTCCAAAACAAGTGGAGAAATATCAAACATGGGCAGATTTATCAACCTCGGTATCGCGATTGTCAACACCAGCTACATTATCCGTGTGGAGATGGAATCCGATGGCAGAGCGGAAATCTATATGTCCGATGGTACGATGTTTCGCTGCGATCACTTCGATGCCTCCCAACTATATGGCACAAATGAAAAGAAAGAGGGTGCGACCTCGTTGCATCTGCAAGAGGAACTCCGATATGACCAATCACACTCCATGTCTACTTGATGAAGCAGCAACCTTCATGAAGGTACAATACCTCTCTGACCTGCGGTTCCTGTCCACTAACGGTCGATCCCGTTTAGCCGCATTTCTTGAGACTTTTGATGCAGCAGAATACACACTTTTCCAGTGGAATGATGCCATTGAATACTTGAAAGCTGGAGTGAAACAGCAGACCGCGCAGGTGGCTCGTGCACAACTCCTACGCGCCCTTAGAAGCACTTGATGGCTCTATATCAATATTGCATAGGAGGACATGTTCAACCAAACACCCAGAACTGGCATTTCCATCATGTGCGCCCACTATTTCTATTCGGACAAAGGAGGATCAAATATGCCCTGGATTATCAGCAATGGAAAAAGCTATGTGGAGATTATCGGCAACAATCAGATGATCACCACTGCCTATATCGATCGCGCGCATACATTCAACAATAAGAAGACGGCAGAGAAATACTGCTCTTTGCTGCCAAAGGCGATGAAAAACCTGAAGTATAAGGTCATCTTCATCTCAAACCCCAATCCCGAAAATCCTGATCTGCAACTGGAGCTACTGACGCCTGAATTCTACCTGACACGGCTGAAGAATTTCAGCGATTTCATTCATACCATCCAATGCCAGAGAGAAACACTGGTGACCGGCCAGCGGAAGGCGGAGCTGGAGATTGAAGACATCGAGCACGCAGCTGAGTTCTATAACCTGGATGCCTCACATGGGTACCAGCTATATAAACTTCTGCACGATGCCCGTGTGCGCCGGCGCAAGTGCAAGAATGCAATCGCTTGGATCGATTTCATCTTAGAGCAGCGCCCTGAGCGGTTTGTGGAGAACGATCCATCAGCTCGCATTGCGGGCACTCGCTCTCGCGATTATGCGCCACGAGCCCTGCCCGAGCTCTTTGAGTGGGAGAACGAAGGACAGACCAGTATCACGGTCAGTTAATTATCGGCACCAATGGACAGAAGCCCTTGAATATGGTATTCTAAATGCAAGAAACATCAGCTTTTGCAGTATTTAGCGGTACCGTGACCCGTGGAATAGGGGGCTTTTATGAATAACCAGGCATGCGATGATGCAGCGACTCGGAACCCGAGAAAAGCATATACCGCCTATGAGAGCAGTACTTATACTGTTGTTTCAAAGGTGGCTTATTTAATCGGAGTCCAAAAGCGCATTTTTGAAAACAAATATGAACCACCAAAGATGGAATGGTATGAGAAATTACACGCAGACAAGAATGCCCGCATCGTGCGCAACCTCTGCATGATTCGAACGGCTTTGGAACTCAATTATAAAGCCATCAATAACCGTATGCGTTTCGATATGTGCAATCTCCACTCGCTTCCAGAGTATGTTCCGCAGGATAGCCTGAACGAACTCTTGCAGGATGGTATTACGATTGTTAGATCCAGAGCTTTGCCTGCCCAGTATATTGTAGATATCAATAAGCATATCAGCAACCGCATCAACAACTGCAAGTCGCTGTTTCCATTATGGCTGAAGTGGGAATATGTCCGGAAGCTCTTCCTCATGCCGGATGGCCTCAACGAGAAGGGCATCAAGGCAGCAGCGGCAGATTATTACGCCAACAAAAATAAGTACCCGTACCAAGTCTATATCAATTGGTCCTACATGGACTCTGGCAACATCCTCTACAATGACAAGAAGTTTGTTTCGCTTCTATATGAAGCCAATGAGGATTATTTCACAGACTTGAGCAAAGTGTCTGATGCCGGTAACCTCACAAAGGCTGGTATATACAAGTTCCTGGACAAGAGTGAGCGCGTCGTCGTTGTGGTGGATTGTGAAAACTCCGATCCCTACAAACTGTACGCAACCTTGAACAATCTTAATCAGGAAGCACTACTCAATAAGATTTGTAAAATCATCCTCTATGATGATATTCATACCACATCGGCGTGGAAGATTTTGGAGCGCTTCACCCAAATTCCAATTGAGCATGTCCTGATCGAACGCATCAAAGAAAACAAGTCACTTGTTGACATCCGTTTGACCACCGGGACCTGCCGTGAGTATTATCAGAACAATGTGGACTCGTTCATTCTTGTATCCAGCGACTCCGACTATTGGGGGCTGATTTCGGCAATGCCTGAGGTTCGGTTCTTCGTGATGGTAGAAAGCGAGAAATGCAGTCCGACCATCAAAAATGCGTTGATCAATGCCGGCATTTCTTATTGCTATATCGACGATTTTTGTACTGGTAACAGTAATGATATCAAGGTTGCGGCAGTACTTCGCGAGGTTCGCCAGAAACTCGACCAGGCATTTCACCTTAATGTTCGAGATATTCTGGATGAGGCCTGTAGAGCGACCAGAGCTGACATGACGACCGCAGAGAAGAACCAATTTTATGACAAGTACATTAAAACCATGCATGTTGATATCTCTCCCAACGGGGAAGCAACGATCGTGCTTGGAAAATAGTCCCGCATATTGGAACGAGAGGCTTTGACCTCTCGTTCTATTTTTGTTGCTATTAAACCAGCAGTTCAATGACAATTTCAAAAAACAAGGTTATCATGATATCAACGACAAGAACAAGGAGTGAGCGATATGAATCTCAAAGAAGCTTTCCGCTTTCAGAATAAGCTGCAGTCCATGATGGCCGATGCGCAGAGCATCCTCGGCAACAATGGCAACATTACCAAGGTACAGAACACTTATCTCCGCCACAAGGTCATGGCAGAGGTGGAGGATGAGGTAACTATGGAGGCCCCCTCCACCGAGTATAGCGAGAATATCACCGAGATGGCAGAATTCCTGCTGTTCCTCCTGGACGAGCGAGAAAAGCTGAGCGCCGCAATCCATCAGGCGAAGGCGTCCCTGCCTCTTGGCGCTGGCCTGGATGGCGAAGTGAGCCTCAATGGGAAGCGTCAGGAGATCGCCACTCTGCTCCGTCACATGGCCGGCCTGCGCAATGGCGAGGTTTTGATCTCTAACGGGGGAATCGGCTATCGGTTCAACAATGAGGGCAACCAGGTCACCTACCGCTGCGATGTCAAGCGTGTGACCACCATCAATTTCGATCGCAATAAGATCCGGAAGATGTGCGCTGATCTAAGCAAGAAATCCGATGAGACCTCTGCCGCTCTGGATGCTGCGTTAGTTAACACCCCGGTGGAGTATGAAGCTCCGTTCGATGTGAACGAGACTTTCGCGGAGGCTTTTGAAGCGCATATGTCCGCATTGAGCTGACCAAGCCCTTGCGACTTTGCTCCGACTATCACGGATGCGGCAGAAGAAGAGAACGTGGCGACCGGTTCAGTTGCAGACGAACTATAGTGCTGCAAATTAAAAAATCCGCTCGGTTGATTCTGAGCTCCAAAAGAAGACATGATCCGTCTCGTTAACGGATGCTACGAACCGTCTTCCTATCCATCAGCGCCCAACGCTGTTTCACCATATCGTGAATACGCTAACGCCGAATCTCGACCTTGCCACCTCACATCTCCCTATTCTGTTGGATATAGATAGATTTCCTATCTTGATATTGCTGGCCTTTGAGCCGTTAATACGTTGAGGCATGCTACCCTCGCTCCTCAGGGAGCCAGCGAGCGCATGGCCTTGGCAAAAATGGTCTAAGCGATCTTGGCTCTCTGCCGTATCCGTGATAGTCGGAGCAGTTCTCCCATAAATAGAGGCGAGCAGCAGGCTACGGCCTGCTGCTCACAAATCATCAGATTCAGTTGTGATGTCCGAGATACCAGGATGTCTTCCATCGGTACTTCGAATAACGCACCGAGAGCATACAGATTATCTACAGAAGGCAGGCTCTTTCCTTGCTGCCATTTGTAGATCGCCTGTGGCTCTTCGAAACCGAAGTATGCCTGCAGGTCGCGGACACTCATCCCGCGCTCGACGCGAAGACGGATGATGTTCTTTCCGGTCGCAATCGGATCAATGACCGGAAACTGCTTCGTGTTCATGGCAATCGCCTCCATCTAAAGAGTCTTCCCAAACGGGAGTATTTCAGAATACTGGAAGAGGCTTCAAAAAGCAAGAGCAAACACAATTTTGTAAAGAAACTGTCACATAAGGAGGCCCGATCGTGAGTCGAGAATATAATGAATCCTGCTGCTGGACGATCGAAAAGTTTTCATTTTTCCACAACTACTTCGCAATTATCGATACAGCAGATTACCTTGCAGACCAGCTTTTTATCAAGCATCAGGTCAGAGTTGGGTTCGGCCCTGAGTTCGTGTGCCCGGATGCTCCCTATCGCGTCATCATGTGCAAGTGCCGCAAGCGTGATGTCGATGCTTTCCTGGCAGCGATCCGTGAATTGCCCAACAAGATGCTCCTGTGCGGGTATCCTGACTACCTTACATTCTGCGCGGATCTCAAAAAGAAAGTCCAAACCGTTCGAGACAATGGAGGTGTTCTCGCCAATGAAACAGATGATACCACTCAAAAAGCAGAGCAAGAAAGCGCAAAAGGAGCAACATGCTAAGCAGCGCGGCAGCTGGTATGGTATTTCTCCTGTCACAAGAACTGTGCCAAATGGTAAAGCCTATGACCGAAATCGAGTTAAACGAGAAGATCGAGAATTTGCTGACTGAGTCAGCGCCCAGGCAGCCATCCAGACGAACTGGCTCCGCGTATCGAAGAGAAATGCGCATCCGCAAGAATGACGCGCTCATGCGCATTGTCACAAGAAAGTATGTTCCTCATGCCGGCTATATCGATTACGGCTTTGATGGTAACACGCTGCTCCATTCAGGGAAGTACATCAAGTATCCCAAGAACAGTAATTGCCAGCGGTGGATGAAACGGGAAACCAGCCGAAAGTTCCGGAACTGTCAGGATCTGCCCAGAAAGGGAAACTACTATCGCCGCCTTTTTGACTACTGGTGGACATTGTATTAACTAAGGAGAGGATTCCTGCAGCGTTATGTGCGGGAACCCTCTCGTTTCTTAGTCTATATCTCTTTCAGGCGCCTGTAGAAGGTTGATCTCGAACTGATACCGGCGCGATGCATGGCTTCTTCTTCCGTTACTTTATGGTTGCGGAAATCCTCAGCGATTTGGCGGAACAGATTTGGATCGACTGCAATCTTCTTCCGACCAACGTATTTTCCGCTGTTCTTTGCCAGTGCGACGCCTTCTTGGTGACGCTGCTTATTCTGCTTCGCCTCCATAGATTCCTGAACCATGAGCAGGTTTAGCAGCAGACTGCACTCCTCTTCAGAGAGCTGCCGCGAGTCTGTTTCATCCCAGATATGAGCGCCGCTTCTCAAAATCTGAAGGAGGATCTTTCTAAGCTGGTGGCTTGTCTTTGCGATACTTTGAAATCCTTGGATCGTAACAAGGTCGGTTGGCTGGAGATCGGGTGGCAGGCTGTTGACCGATTCAAATGTGATAGTCCGAGCAGCTTCTGCCCGCTCAACGATCAGGTTATCGGTACCGCAGCGCATATCCGTCCGGAGCAGCCACTCAAAGCGATCATAGTAATCCAGACCAACTGCGTCAAGGAGTTCCCAGAGATCCTCTCGACTTTCGCTGGGTGTACGCTCAGAAATGAAGTACGGCGTCATATTAACGCGATAGTATCGCTCGAGCCGCATGGACATGTCGAGTCCGGGAATACCCTGGAAAATGGAGGACGGCAGGGTATCGATTACACTCCATTCAGGAGTAAAGACATACTGGAAGTTCTGATCATCAAAGCGCTCAAGATCAACTCGCCCTACAGCATACTTATTGCCGGTGCGATCCACCGCATAGATTATGCCACTGCTGCGGTAATAGGGCTTTCCCTGCAGGGGAAACGTATATTCGTTTAGACTTTGGTAATCATGCGTAACAGGCCTCATGAGCCGCTCCTTTCCATGTTACAACTGGCGATATGCGTACATAAGGATCTTTTCATACCGTTGCTGCAGCATGACTTTATAGAAACGCTTACGCACCTCTGAGATCCCTTCCACTTCGTCAATAAGAGTATTGATTTGATTAAAATCGATGCGAGGAACAATTCGCTTTAGGGCATCATTGCAAGCTTCGAATTGCAAGCTGCTGATCACTTCAAAATAGGAACTCTTGCGATTCTTCACCTTGATGTGGGAGGTGGGGAACTTATAGATCCGTTGGTCAATTTCTTCCTCGGAGGAGAGTACGGCCTCCAGCTTCTCGTCCGTATTCAGCTTCGGATACAGGCTTGAACCATTGTCATATACCGGGGCGATCCGGTATTGATTATCTTTCTTAATGAAGCCCCAGTTCCCGCCATGCCGGTCAAAATTGCCGATCAAAGCATCCACGATGAACATATCCCAGAAATGGTCGATTGTCTCCTCGACATTTGTTGACTTCATATTCTCGCGCAGCATTGCGGTAATATCCTCATAAGTGTACTGATAGAGCTCTTTGTCCCTTTCCAGTGAGCTTTCGCCGACACCGTTGAAGGCAACAAGATCATCCTCGGGCTCTAAAAAATTCTTCATAACGACTACATTCTTGCCCTCATAAGTGCCAAGGAAGGTTTCCTGTACGGGAATACCAATAAGTTGAAAAATATGGCTTCCCAAATACTCAGAAACATAATTGAAGATCAAGCCCACTTCGGAATTCTTCTGAAACTTAACAATATAACGAAACCCGTCAATGATGATTTCATATTTCTTTTCTGCCCCAGAGAATAACACGGGTGTCTTCTCGTACTTGCTGTAATCTCTCATGATAGACCTCCAATTTTGATCTTCACCATTATTATATCCACAACGAGTGAAAGTGTCAATAGAGTCAATATATATTTTGATACGCCCGTAAGCCGGCGAGTGTGAATCAAATGAAAAAGCCGCACCATGTAAATGGTGCGGCTTAGGGGATAGTACGAACCGTGTCGAAATCGATGCGGTTAGTTTTTTTCACCCTTACGGGTCTTATAGTCCGCTTCAATTGGCGCTTTCCAATCGGCACTCATAGGAGCACCGCTTCTCATGCTTGTAATCGCGCAACTGACCACTTCATAGTTCAGCCGTGTCCCTACGCTGTCGGAGTGGTAATTGACCGCGCGGTCTTCACTAATACCGAAGTGCTTCGCCGTCTCGACGGCGTCAATATTAGCGCCGAGGAACAGGAATTCCCAACCATACTTGCTCTTCTCATGCTCGATCATCTGTTTAACACGGGCGCTATCATAGAGACGGCTTGCATTTTCCATTCCATCCGTCGTGATAACAAACAGGGTGTGCGCTGGAACATCTTCCTCCCGCGCATACTTGTGGACGTTGCCGATGTGGTGGATCGCGCCTCCAATCGCATCCAACAAGGCGGTGCAGCCGCGCACGCAATACTCGCTATCCGTCATGGGCTTGATGTCTCGGATATTGACGCGGTCATGGATCACTTCGCTGACATTGTCAAAGAGGATAGTGGAGACCAGCGCTTCGCCGGGAGCTTTCTTCTGCTTTTCAATCATGGCGTTGAAGCCGCCGATTGTGTCGGACTCAAGTCCACTCATGGAACCGCTGCGGTCAAGGATAAAGACGATCTCAGTCAGATTCTTATTCACTGCAAATACCTCCAATAAATTATGGCTGTTTGGTGTTTCACCTTACAGCCATATCTTACTTTGATATTCGCTTCATTTGGTCGCTTGTTAAGCGACAATTCAATGAAAGGCGCAAGCAAAGATGCTTGCGCCTCTGGATTTCTCAGGATGTGTGATGTGCGTAAAACTCGCTCTCTGCAACACGAATCACGAAATTGTATTCCAGTCGATTTGCCTTGGACATGTCGATGTTATACCGCTTACTGACCTGACGCAAATAGGCAAAATACTCTTTGTCCTCACGAGTCAACGGAGACACCCAGCCTGTCCGTGAAGCATGATCTTCTACCTGACGCAGATACTCAAGCTCTTTTTGTTCCATCGCAGCACACCTCCGGAAAAGATAGCATATCAATCAGGGTTCCGCCGATGAAAAGTCGCAGCACCTGATAACCATTATGCGCCGCCAATCAGGCTTTGGTCAAATGCAAACAACGCCTCATTGATCTCAAATACATTGTAGTTTCCTCGCTCGACAAAATACTCCACGATGATGTCAAATTTGCTGGAGTGCGACAGGGCAAATCCTGCTTTCGAGAGCATATCCTTCAATTCGTCAAGCGGCAATTCGAGTGCAAGCGCAAAGGCGATCACAGTCGGCTTTGATGGCCTATAGAGCTTATCCGACCGAATCTTTGAGAACAGCTTTCGATCGATGTTGGCCTTCTTATAGCACTCTGCATCCGTCATACCACATTCATCAATCTTACGAAGCAGCATCTCGGAAAAGCTCTCGTCGATCTGCTTCAGAGCATCGTCTAGGGAAGCTGCCTTTGCTACCATAGGTGCAGCAGGGATAGGGCAGCTCTCTTCCGCTGCAAGGCTACGCAGTCGGCTGATCCGCTCAGCATAGCTGTCTCGATGCTCTTCGACATATCGGTCGTCTATGTAGGCGTTGATGTCCGCAAACAACTTGCTGCTGATCTGATACGCCTTGCGATCGAAGATGACGATGTAAACCATCATATCATTTTCAAGCAGAAAACTGCTGATCGTGTCGATAGCTACTTTGAGCGCCTCATCCTTTGGATAGCCAAAGATCCCCGAGGAGATCAGAGGGAATGCGACCGACTCGCAACCATGCTCCTTTGCGAGCGCGAGTGACGTCTGGTAGCACGAGACAAGCTTGTCATGCTCCCCATACTGCCCACCGCACCAGCGAGGGCCAACCGCATGGATCACATATTTGCATGGCAGCTTATATCCCTTTGTTATCTTAGCACTACCAGTTTTGCATCCATTGAGCATTTCACATTCGGCCAGGAGTTCCGGGCCGGCGGCACGATGAATGCAGCCATCTACGCCGCCACCACCCAAGAGGGAACTGTTTGCGGCATTGACGATCGCGTCAACCTTCATTTTTGTGATGTCATTTCTTACGATCTGGAGCGGCATAAATGGACCTCCTGTGATAGCTGCCTTTTGAGTGATCAAACGGCGAGCTTCTTTGGCAATAGATATATCTTTTTATCATCGAAGCAGATTTGCTCGGTACGGTTATAGATCTGGATCATCTCATCCATCTTTTCCATGAACATCCGTGTGCCAGGATTGCCTATGGAAGCGAACCGGTGTACGGCATCCTTTTCCATATCGAGAGCACTCTTCTTCAAGTGTATCCCGCCATCCTGAAGGAATTCATCAACTGGCCCCTCTTTTACAAGAGGGATACTTCCAATGAATTTCCCGACTGCATTTCCTGCCGTGCCGATACCTTTCATGACATTAGCATCTACTGCTGAGTTACTCAGCTTCTCTAAATAGTGTGAGCTCTCCTCAAACAAATCGCGGTAAGCGTCCGACATCTGCTGCAGTTCATCCCGAATCCCGGAAATATAGGATTCTTTGAAATTGCCGCTGAGCATGACCTCCATGAGAGATGACAGTGAGAATGTATAAAGGGACAAGCGATAGTATTTGAATTCCCTCTTCAAAGAGGCGAACGCCTGCTTTACGCCAGCCTGTGTGACGATATGCGGCTTCTTCCCAATCGACTCAACGATCTTCTTCTGATAACCAAGCATGTTTTTGCGTGCGCGATTCTGGTAGGTAAGGACTTGGTTATGATTGCCGCTGACAAAACGTTCATTGTCCCAGTTGTCCTTATACTTTTTGATGATGCTCATGAGACTTTCAACATCCGCTTCTATCTCAGATTCCTTTTCGATTTCAAGGAACGAGATGATCTGCCTCTGCATATCCTCAATTTCCCCAAGTTCCTGTTCGATTGAGAATAGTGCGACCGCCATCATCATAGTGGCGGGATTGAATGCTGCCGCTGTCTGTGTGGTAGCGGTAATTGCTCCTGCTTCCTGCAGCTGAACCATTTTAGACGCTCCATCCGCAGTTTTGAGTGAGGCCCAGAAGTTTCCGTTCTTTGCCGCTTTCAGTACATCACCGACACCAGCGTTGGCTATCGTATAGAGTCCATCCGCTGCGATGCTCGTCGTCTGCGTAACAGTATTCAACGCAGGGATGAGCGAAGAGACTCCAGCACCAAGCGTAGAGAGTTCCGCAATAGGAACGCTTAACACACCGCTGCTGTTCAGAGCAGTCCTTGCATCCGCCAAGAGGCTTTGGGTAATATCCAATAATGCCCCCGTATCACCGCCAGGCTGAGTCTCTATAGCGGTATTCGTATTGATGATCTCTCCCATGTCTTATCCTCCTCAATCGATTGAGAGTATTCTCATTAGAGTCGTTGCTTTTTTCGCGGATTGGAAAAAGGCCATGTGGGAGCGGTCGCATACAATATTGCTTTACACGACCGATGCCCCGAAGGGCATTAAAGACAGCTTGGCCATTTTGAAGCATTGCTTTCCGATTGGAATGCCAAGGATCGTGATGCACCAGAGACAGCCCAGAATGCAGTATCCGATTGCCATCTCAAGGCCAAAGAAAATGATCCAAATTAGGTTGACGAGGAAGGAAAAGCCTCCACCGCCATACACAACTTCTTTCCCAAACGGGAAAAAGGCGAGACTTGCGAATTTGAAGCATTGCAGGCCAACGGGTATGCCGATGATGGTGATGCACCAAAGACAGCCGGCCAGTACCCAGGCAAGCCCGCCGATCAATCCTCCAAATAGGAACCAAAGAATATTTCCAATCGTAGACATAGTTGTCACCTCAATTTCTCGCTATTTCGCATCCGTTGCAAGCTGTCGCTCGATCCATGCCATCAGCAACCTCACGATGCGTTTCTGCTCATCCTCCGTCAGCTCACGCCCTATCGGGACATGATACCACTTGTTTAAGCAGCTGCGACAGCAGCAGGCGCAGGCATGCTGGGCAATAAACACTGGATGCCCGCGCATCGGTGTCTGTTTGCCGTCATTTGGGATGATCGCCGGCGCAAGCCGCATTCGGATGAAGTCGGCCGCATGATGCTGAATGGTTTCCATGCCCTTGCCCATTATGTACTGCCTGTCCTTTTCACTCAAATGGAACTTTGTGCGGAAAGCAGACTTTTGTAGGCGTAAAAGTGTTTGCTCAATGGTTGACATGTTGCTCACTCCAAGACCTTCAGTCCCAACTCTTTCATCTTGCGAATGATATCTTTCTCATCCATCATTCCCTCTGGAGATGATGCCTCCTGACCAGGGAATGCTCCGATACCGCTAAACTTAGCTGCCAGCTCATCCGGTTTCCAACCGCAGGTACACCACAAGCGGCTTCCATTGTGATACTGCACGATGAGCTGCATAAGAGTATCTCGCTGCTTTTCCGTCAGGCGGACACCTACCTCGCACAATTCAATCAGCACGTTCTGGATCATATCCGTTGTGCGCAGATGACCAACATTCTCGGCTCGCCGATGAAACCGCATAATCTTTTCCGCCTCTGTACCGCTGTACTCTGCCAACAGGGCAGAATAAGTGGCGGGGACTTTCTTGTAGTAATCCAAATTGAACCGCTCGTTCAAATTGAGAAAAGAAAACTCGTTTAATTTCTTCCCGCGATTCTCATTCGGATAGGTTTTACGTTGTTTTGGGGCGCACTCCATCGCCGTGGACTTCAGGTTACCAATAAAATCTGCGAGTGATTTCTCCTCTACAGATGCTGTTGGTTCCGCATATGAGAGAACATCATCGGGGACACAATAGGGGCGATCATCGCGCTCGTCCATCAGTGCATAGAAGGAAAACATCTTACCATAGCCAGCACCAATCACTTCTTTTGATACGATGTGCCGATCCAGATCATTGTGCGGTTCTTCCGTGTACAGTTCTTCAATCTCATAAACCCAATAGGGTTGCACCTCTCGACGGACAATAGAGGAAAAGGCGATAAGATCGCGTCGATGAATCCGCGGCACATCGCTTTTTAGCTCCTGATAAACCGACCATACATTGCGAAGGGCGATGGTGCCATATAGATTTGCACAGGCGGCGAATAGAGAATGGAGGAAAGCACATGTTTCCGTTGATAAACCCGCCTGTGTATATAGGCGCTCTAGAGATTTCTCAGATAGTGGTTTTGGGTAGGACATATATAGCTCCTCCGCTTCCATAATTCAGGCGTTATTCGTATTGCTCGGCGATCGACTTGACGTGCTCCGCCATCTGCTTGACTACATCATCAGGCCCAATGACCTTCGCCGCCGTCTGAAACCCGCAGAGCCACGCAAAGAACTGTGGGCTGACGATCACATCTGTCCATACTGTAAAGTGATCTTCTCCATCCGGGACTAAGATCACATCCCGCCCGAGACGGTCGAGTACGGCGCCCACGAGATGATTTTCGAAACGGAGATGAACCTTGACCTCCTTGCCGGTGAACATGCCGAATGTCTTACGCGCATAGACGGCCATATCGAGCGCCTCGTAAGCGTCCTGACCATCTCGTTCTTCATCCAGAACGGTGATCTTTTCCATCTTATCGACGCGGTAGTGTTTGATGATCCCTGCAGCAGAATCAAAGGCCACCATGTAGTAGTTCTCATCGTCCCATGTCATTGCAAATGGGCTGACAACATAATAAGCTCCACCATGTCGGTACACGCGCTCCTTGGCGACATTATACTCGAAATACAGGAACCGGATCTTCCGATTACTTGAGATGCCGTTATGAATCTCATCGACATTATAGTAGATGGACTCATTCATCGTCTTGATCCTGTTCTTCACGAATACCTGCCGGTTGAGCAGTTGTGCGCTATGAATGCTGGCCATCTTTTCAATCTTTTTGATCAGGGACAGCGTTTTCTTATGGGTAATAAATTTCGAGGATTGGACGCTATCCACGAGGAGCTTGAGCTCCGGTAGTTCAAAGTCACGGCTTGCCACGTAGTAGCCGTGATTGTTCCCCTCAGATACCTGGATGATGTCCAATCCAAAATCTCGTAGAGCATCGATATCACTATAGATCGTCTTTCTCTCCGCAGTAATATCATGAGACTTCAGGTAGGCAATGATCTGGCTGGTGGTTACGGCATGGTCTTCATCTGAGTTCTTCAGCAGGTACTCCATGATGTAGATAATCTTCAGCTTCTGAAATGAGGAGCGAGGCATATGTTCATCATCCTTTCAACCTGGTCGAACCAATTTCTGTCAAGCAATTATATCATAGCATAAAACCTGTCCAATAGAAAGGACAACCTTTGCCTAACACGGTTAAGCCTCCGCTTCAAGTTTGACTTATCCTACAGAACTCAATATCCCGTTTTAGAGCTATTGCATTTTGCGTGCAATGGCTCTTTTTCATCCGTTCACAAAAAGTTTACAAATTTCCTTTCAAAGCGACGGGGGGTACCCCCCTGTTTTTTGAGTGAACTCTAGTAGAACGCAAAAAAAGGAGATGACCATTTTGAAAAAAAGAAAGACCCGAGCCCAGCGCAGTAGATCCTTCCGCTGTCCGCATTGCGGGGCGGCCATGATCCTGAGACCTGCATCCGAAATCTATCATGATGCGAAATCTGACCGAAAGCTCTATGTATGTCACAACTATCCCGCCTGTAACACCTATGTTGCGGCACACCCGAATACTGACAAACCAATGGGTGTGCCGGCGAATGGGAATCTTCGGAATCTCCGTATTCAGGCTCATCGAAAGTTCGACCTTATCTGGAAGAACGGGATCATGACTCGTGAAGAAGCTTATCGCTGGTTCGCGGATTCATTCGGACTTAGCCTGCGTGACGCTCACATCGGCATGTGCAGTGAGTATCGATGCCGTGAGCTGATCCGCCTCTGCAATGAAGTACTTGCCAGAAACAACTGTGTCGCATAAAGGAGGTGCTCGACATGACTGATTATCAAGACGCCCTGGTGCTGGAGAATTTGGACCTGGTCAACTGGGTCATCCGCACGCGCATTTCCATTCCGAACCGTCCACTCCTGACCTATGATGACTTTTACGCCATTGGTTGCGAGGCTATCTGCAGAGCGGCGCTGAAGTATCAGCCGGATATGGGAGCTTTTGCACCTTTCGCCTGCCGGTACATTTACAATGCCATCGTTGATCACTGCCGCGCAATGAACTACCGACTGGAAAGAAGTGTAGAGATCAGCGAAGATGAAAATGCCTCTCTTCTCGATATGCTAACTTGCACTTCTGTTGATTTTGATGAGACCGTAACGGATGCCACCGCTATGTCTGCGCTTGCTGCCTGTAAGGAGAAATACAATGGCGTCGCTCGAAAAGGTGTGGAAGCCATCGAGATGAAGCTGAAGGGCTATGAGGCCACGGAGATCGCAAAACACTATGATACGAGCGTAAATAACGTCAACGCATGGATCTCGCGTGCTCGCAGCAAGCTTCGTAACGAGCCAGCATTATTGGAAATCCTGTATTGAGTTGTTGTTCTTCGTCTCGTATCTTCGTAAGAAAGAACAGAATGGCTGAGGAGGAGAGCATTATGATGACATTCTATGCTGCCGCTGGCAGTTATCAGATTCGCAATGAAGACGGCAAAGATATGCCTTATATTATGCGGCTTGGGAAGATCCAGCCAGTTTCTATTCCGGAGTTCAGTATCTGGAGTATGTTGCTGTGGGATGTCCTGACGCATGACGAGCTCCGCAAGAAATATTTTGAAAAGATGGAGGAAGTGAAATTGGATCCCTCCGGATTTGAGAAGGCACTCGAGATGCTCGTAAAGCGAAAGCTCATCATCAAAGGTGTTGGATACACCGGTGCGGATGCGCTCTACAACATGCTTTATGATACCTATGTCATACCGCTGCGGGGTGTTCAGGGTACACGGCGCTTGCTTAATATCGCAAAGCTGCTCAAGCAAGGTAAAGTCAACTTCTTTGAGGCCGTCTACCTCCTGCAGCCAGATAAGGGTACAGAAGCGGAACAGCGAATCATGAAGTTGGTTACCCAGACGCCGCTGAGCGTTCCTGAGCTGGTACGATGCTTTGAAAACGATGTTCGAGATGTCAGCTCGGCCGACAAAGTGATTTCCGCCATTTATACGGAAGAATCTGACAACCAGGCGCGGCTAAACAACGCATGTAGCCTTTCAAATCATAGGCAGGATGTGCTGGAAGCAACCACAAACTTGTATTTGACACGCCAGGTCATTCTGGAACACGCATAGTATCACGGGCCGGAAAGGAGAGTATCTTTCCGGCCCTCATTTTGTCCTGCCATATCGGTAGAGAAAGGAGTATTCCATGAAAATGCCAAACCCTATCGCTATTCGTTTTGCCAAGCTGATATTCTCGATTCTGTCGATCACGGTTTTGGGAGTCATCTTTGCCATGATCTCACATGACCATAAGTTGCTTATTCTGTCCGCCGGTGTAGCGATTACGGGCGGTGTGAAGGCGTGTTCTTTCTACCGACAGGTGAGCAGGCAGCAGTACGAGTGTCTTGAGGGACTGCTTGTCCAAGAGCAGGTCAATATTCATAGAAAGCGCCACGCCATCGTTCTGGAGCTGGAGAATGGAAGCCACGTACAGCGGGTTCTGGATGGACGATATAAACTCAAAGCTGGAAGCTTATATCGATTTTACCTCAAAAAACCGACCAATGATCTCCCGAATCTCCCGGAGGCCCTTCAGCCGTCCTCGACTGTATTTGGCTTTGAAGAACTCTCTTTTTCTACAAGCAAGCAGATTTAGGTACTCTGGAATGTGCATCATAGGAATGCTATGCTTACAGTGTTCTTTATTAGATGTCTTCTCCTCAGGGAGCTTTTTAAGATGTGAGCCTGTGTCATTTACGCAGGCATATTAGACAGACTTGCGGATTGAAAGATTCAACCTGCGTCTGTCTTTTTCTATGCCAAGCAACAGCTGGCAACTTTTGAACCACGCACCGTAAGGTGTTTGGAATATTTTAAGCCGTAAGGCAGAAAGGAAAAGAATTATGCACGCAACCATCATTATGGAGGGCCGTCTGGTCACCGATCCGGAGATCAAGAGCGGAAAGAATGGAGACTACTGCACATTCCGATTTGTGGTCAACACAAAATATGGAAATCAGGACAACGCCTCTTTCTTCAACTGCACCGCAAGCGAGTACATCGCCAATCGGATGCAGAAGGCCGGCATCAAGAAGGGCCGTCTGATCGAGATCATCGGTAATCTGAATCTGCGTCCCTACGAGACGGATGATGGCATCCGTCAGATCTCTGCGGATGTCAGTGTCCTCGAGTGGCACTTTACTGGTTCAAAGCCGAAAGGCGATGAGGCGGACTCTTCGCAGGGTACGACAAAAACCGCACAGAAGAGCACCGGTAAGGTACGCCCGGAGCAGACGATTCCAAGTGGCGATGACGATGACGACCTCCCCCTCTGATCTGGACATACATATATGGGCTGTAAGTGTTGTGAATGCTTGCAGCCCATTTTGTTTTGTCCATTCCAAAATCTACATACGAAAGGACTGACTATTTGTGGCTGTCAAAAGCCGAATTGACGCATGGACCCTGCTGAGGGTTCTTGTTGTACCCTGTCTGTTTCTCTGCGCGATCTTCAAGCGCCCCATATTCCAATGGATCGCTTGCGCTGCGCTTTTTGTCTGGGTGTGTTTCGTGATCTCGAAGCTATTTCGCTCGCATAGAAAACACTGCAAAAAGATGCCCGCAGAGCAAAAGGCCTTTCCTGCGAAGCAGGAGACCAAACCGCTAACGGAGACTCCGCAAGAAGCAGATGATGACACCCGACTGAGCTTGCTCAGACAGGTCAATTATCGAATCATGGAGCAGCTGAAGCAGAGCTATCCCACAGTATCATGGCTTTGGGATACGCGTCCTTCATCGGAAGATATCAACAGAGGCTGTACGAAACGTATCAAGCTCTATCACTGTGACCCCTTCAATTTTGGGGAGGTGACACTGAGCGCGTCTGGGAAGCTGGAAATCGCGCTCATTCAGCTCGTGCCTCTTGCTGAAGCAGAGGTGCAGCCGAAGAGTGATGAAGACTTGGAGGAAAAGGACATTCTCTCTCGTAACGATGTGAAGCAATGGTACACGGAAACAGGTATTGCTCTACTCAGCGTATTGATCGATGAGCTGAATGTGCAAGGCCACAAGCGGCTTGCCATTCATGAAAATGGTGATGTCCTCGTTACCGTCGAGGGAAAGGAACAGACGGTAGATACCATCCCTGACTTTCCCCCTCGCCCCGCTTGGGACGATCTTTGTGTACTCGCTCGCGAAGACGATATCTCTGCAGAAGTGCGTGGCCAGGAACTTGCTGTGTCCTGGCCTTAATTGATCATGATGAGGTGTAATTATGGCAAAGACGAAGCTTTTCGAATCTTGGACTTTCCGACTCCAGCTCCCACCGCCTTTTGATGACCCAAAATACTCCGGAGCAAAACCGATGGGCTTTTCGCAGTACAACACTTCCAGTACCGCTCAGAAGGCTACACTCCACGCACCTACTCTTCGCGCCCTGCTGGCCTATGCAAAGCTGGTGAGCGCAACGGAGAATGGGCAGAGTGTGGATGACCTCGGTGCCATCGGGCATCAGGGCACTACTTACCGCATCAGTGAGTATCGATCCGCCAACAAGACGGACTGTGTGGTCTTCAACCCCGTCACCGGCAAGTTCAGCGCGGTACAGATTGAGGACGGCTCGCAGGTTCTGAAGCCCTATTCTCTGGGCGCTGGTAATGGTTCTGGATCTGCCCTACTATTCTGCCTGATGCCCGTTCTCAATGAAGATGATGAGTTCCGCCAGAAATTTCAGGAGTTCACCTCACATTACGAGAGCGGTTGGGCTGATATGGACGCTGCGTTCGAATGTGCGCTTGTCCTCTGCGACAATGTCTATCGTCGAATTGAGAACAGCAAGCAGTTGGGTACGGATGGCGTCAAGATCTCCATTCCCACTACTGGCAATATCTCAGTCATCACACAGATGGCAATGGATAGCGGGAACTACGCGCCGACTGGTGCCTCTTATGGCAACTTCACCATCATGCAGCTGTCAGGTAACGCTACGGCAAAAGCCACTTCGTTTCAGAAGGAAGACTTTGTCGGAAAGTACGCCCTCTCTAATCGGATCCTCACAGATCGGGAGAAGGCAATGGTACCCACGCTGCCCGACTGGTACATCATTCCCAAAGAGGTCGTTCGCGTGTGCGAGCATGCCAAAGCGACGACGGCATCCAACCAGCCAATGCGAAACTTCCTGTTTCGCGGTGAGGCGGGTACCGGCAAGACTATGGGCGCACAGGCTATCGCTGCTGGCTTAAATCTGCCTTATACCCTGATGACTTGTAGTGCCAATACGGAGATTACCGACTTGGTTGGACAGTTTATTCCTGATACCAACGGCTTTCATGGCAGTACTCCTATCGAGGATCTCCCGAAGATCTCCGACATCACCATGCATCCGCCCAGTGTCTATATGATGCTGACCGGCGAATACGATGAGTCCAAGACGGAAGATGATGTGCTGCAGAAACTCATTGAGATCGCCGTTGGCAATCTCATGGAGAAAGAGGATCCTGCTGGCCAGCGCATCCGTTATGTGGATACGCCTCTCGTCGAGGCGATTAGGCATGGGTATGTCTGTGAGCTGCAGGAACCTTCCTGTATCGCGAATCCAGGCGTCTTAGTCGGCTTGAATTCCTTGCTGGACAACTGCCAGGTAATTACTCTGCCGACTGGTGAGCGTGTGCGACGCCATCCGGATACAGTCATTATCGTTACGACAAACTCTGACTACTCCGGTTGCCGCGACATGAACCAGAGCGTGATCTCCCGAATGGATCTGATCTACGACATGGAAGCGCCTGATTTGAACACGATGGTCAAGCGCGTGATGAATGTCACCGGATTTACCGATGAGCAGGAAGCGACAAAGATGGCCATTGTCGTGCGCGATATTGCAGAGCGTTGCCGTCAAACGATGATCACGGACGGCAGCTGCGGTATGCGTGAATTCAAGAGTTGGGTGCTCTCCACGATGGTAACGAATGATCCTTATGAGTCAGCCTTATCTACGATCATCTCTTCCGCTTCAGCGGATCCGGATAATCGTGCTGAGCTGATCTCCGCTTGCCTTGAACCCCAGTATTCCAAAACGATTTGATGAAAGAGGTGTGATTTGATGAGAATTGATCGAGAGTCCTTTATCCGTTTTGCTGTCGCTGTCGCGCTGGCATGCTACGACCTGCCTACTGACCGAGCAATGACCTCTGAGGAGGCGGCGCAGCTCGTGAAGTGGGTCATTGACATGGCACTCGGGCCTGACGCATCGAATGTCCAGGTGGAGCCTATGGAGAACTATCCTGCTTCCAGCAAGATGCCGCTTATTATCAGTATGGCTGGTGTGCAGCAGCATCTCTTTTGGTTCTACCCGCAGCAGTCCTTTGAGGAAATGTGCGATGCACTCTCCGCGATGCTCGGCGAGATCCCTATCAGCTGCGATAGTATCCCGGCATGATGGGAGGCTGTGCATATGAGAACATCCCACCGCCAGATCCGAAAGAGGATCCTCGACGCCAAGAGCAAGATCACCGACGAGGAGTTCTTCTCCTCCAGGGCCTATAACGGGTATTTGACGGATCTTGCGGAAGCAGCGACAAAACGCTATAAGCGTCCGCTGCGTGTGCGAGTCGTTGCAGATCATGATGATGAGACCGTTGCCTTTACGGATTACCACGGAATCTACATCAATGCCTGTAACCACATCACCTGGAGCTTTCCTTCAAGGCTCCTTCGTTCCATGAGTCTAGAAGGCCTGAATGCGCATGAGTGCGGGCATAACCTGTTCACCGACGAGCGCATTTGGCACAGCTACTTCGCCGGACTCGCTAAAGGCAAATTCTATCCGAAGATGCCTGATGGTCTGGACAGTATGCAAAAGCTCTATGCAAAAGACATCCTTGCGGCGCTTACAGACGATACAGACACAGTCCCCATGCAGGTCATCATGAGCACAGCACATGCGCTGAGCAACATCTTAGAAGACGGATATGTGGATGCCAGGTACTCATATGAGTTTCCTGGCTCCCCCGCCAAAGGGATCGCGCTCAATAACCTACGCTATGCGGATACCATGCCGGAGATCACGGAGATGATCAATCGCAAGTACTATGACCATTCGATCGTAGTCAATCTCCTAATCCAGTATGTCAGGGCGCATGAGGTCAACAACCTATCCGGTTACACCGGTGAGTTCATCGACAAGCTGTATGAGTATATCCCCTGGATCGATGAGTCTGTCTATGATGACGATGCCAGATCCCGCTGTGAGGCTGCCAATAGGATCCTTGTGGATCTTTGGCCCATGATGCAGCGCTGCTTCGACGCTCTGCGCGATAAACAGAAGCAAGCCCAGCAGCAGGCGCAGCAATCCTCCCAGCACACCGGCAAAGGCGGTTCCGGGAGTGGTTCTGGCCAGCCCGGCAGCGGCGATGATGACAATGATGGCAGCCAGCAGGGACAACAGGCGGTTGAGGAAGACCTCTCCAGCCAACTCCCGAAAGCGGCAGCTAACTTCACCATCAAAACCAAGCCGGTTCCCAGTAATGGCACCTTTACTCCCAATCCCGGTCAGATGAACGCGATCCGGGCACAGGTCGAGCGTGTGATTGCTGAGGAGACAAGCCGTATTGCCGCCCATCTGACGAATGGCATCACAAGTAGTGGAAATGGTGGCGTTGACCAGAACAGCGAGTATGAAGGCAACGATTATGAACATGCGGCTGATGACATTGAGCGTCTCTTATCCTCCATGGCGGAGGAAAAGGTGACGGAGGAATTGGAAGAAGAACTATCTGAGGAACTACAGCGAGAAGCGAATGACATCCGATATGGTAATGCGCATCGCAACATCCATGTGACCGTCAATCGTATGGCGCATGTGGATCAGAACCTCATCGACAGCTATAACCGTGTGGCTCCGGAGCTTTTAATGCTCTCCAAACGATTGCAGCGTAGTGTCAGTTCCGCTCTCCGCGATCGGCGGCAGGGCGGGAAACAGACCGGGCTCCTGATTGGGAAACGACTCAATCAGCACGCGCTCTATCGGAACGATGGCCGTATCTTCTATAATTCCCGACTCCCGACGGAGCCGATCAACCTTTCCGTTGGCCTGCTCATCGACGAGAGTGGCTCCATGTGTTCAAATGACCGCATTACCAGAGCCCGAGCAACTGCCATTGTAATCCAGGACTTCTGCGAGTCGCTTGGTATCCCGCTGCTGGTCGTTGGTCATACCGCCTGGAGCTCACATGTTGAACTGTTTTCCTACTCGGATTTCGATACCTACGATAAGAATAACCGCTATCGGCTAATGGACATGAGTGCCAGAGACTGTAACCGCGACGGCGCTGCGTTGCGCTTTGTGGCGGAAAAACTCTCTAAGCAGACATCTGAGGTGAAAATCCTCATGATCATCTGCGATGGGCAGCCAAATGATGACGGTTACTCCGGATCTGCAGCAGAAGCTGATCTGCGTGGGATCAAACTGGAGTATGCGCGAAAAGGTGTCAAAATCTACGCGGCAGCCATTGGTGAAGACCGCCCGCGAATTGAGCGGATCTATGGTGATGGCTATTTGGACATCACCAATCTCCAAGAACTGCCGGTAATGCTGACGAACCTGATCGCGCGTAGCCTCCCACACTAAATGGAAAGGAAAACCTACGAATGATATCTTTTGAAGACTATTTGTGCAACCGAAATGATGCGATTGACAACGCTGCGTATCAGTTAATCTGCGCCATGACCGCGCAAGATCACAACGAGCCGAAAGAAGATGATCCTGCCGTTCCGGATTGGAACATGGAAATCATCGGCGAATTGGTCGATGCAGCGGAGGAGATCATTCAAGAGAAGGCTGGACACACCTGTCACCCATTCTACTGCGACAGTATTCCTTGTTATCAGACTGGAGATTGCAAAAATCAGTATTGCGCTTTCTTACAGACTGGCCCAAAGGAGGGAGACATGTGAAGAAACCAGTGGATTTCGACTGGTATTGCAAGACCAAGAAAGACGTGATCAATAATGCCGCCTACGAACTCATCGTCGCCCTGACGGCCAAATCGGCGCCGCCGAGGAAGTTCGAGTTATCCATTCCTCAACGGGACGATGAGATGATTGCCAATGTTGTAGAGGGCGCTATCAACGCGGTAGAAGCTCAGATCGGCTATTACTGCCATCCATTCTATCAGGAGTTGGACAGGCTCCCGTGCTACCTCGGCAATCGTTGTGATAATCCACACTGTGTCTTCAAGGATACCTCCGGGCGGCCTAAGGTGCAGCCTTCCGAACGGGAAGAAGATCCTGAGGAAGGGGGTGATGACGATGGCTGATGAGAAGCGCTACTTTTCTGTTAAGGACATGTTTGAGCAGGCGGTCACGCGGGCAAAGACGGATCCTCGATATGAAGAGTACAGCAAGATCTGTGAGCTGGACTATGACCTGCTCTGCAGCACATGCAAGTACGACAAGCTCTACAGGTGCGAGTTCGATGTGGTAGGCGAAGTGACCTACGGCAGCAGCGAGGGTATCTACGGAGATATCTTCCTGTATGGCAACTGGTCCAAAGAGCGGGATGACCCGTTCAAAAGCCGCGCCCGCGTCTATGTGCTCAAGACCTTGAAGCAGGACAAGGAGTCGTACTTGGCAGTGGGAATGCTGGTCAACCTCATTTGCTACTACGCAAATGAATTCGTAGCCACACATCTCGACCGATTTGATTGAGGAGGAACAAATGCATAGCAGAATTATTGAACTGGGCAATGCGCCCATTTTACCTGATGACCGTATGGGAGAGTGCAGTGTGCCGGAATGGTTCTACCACTCGATTGCGGACTATACGGATGCGGAAACGGACCGGGATGAAGACCTGAAATGGTTCTTGGAAATCGTTGCCCACATCGTGGATGTCGCTGAGGATGGAGAGAGCTTTACGTTCAAGCCGAATGCCAAGAAGAAGTACTTCCACAGACAGTACTACGCCTTCCTGGATAAAGCGAGAGAGCTGACAGGCATCTCAATCGAAGCCTTCTGTGCTGAGACCCCTTACGACATTGGCATGGCCATGTATAAGCTGAATGAAGCCTACCAGGATAAGTTCAGTTTCTACATCTACTACCAAGATAAATTGAAAACACTGGATGAATGGATTCGCGAGACTGATCTCAGCGAGTCTTTTTATTTTGGTGGGACACTCGACTATCACTTTTAAGAAGAGGAGCAGCGCATTATGGGAACCTATACCGATTTTACAGGTGCCATCCGCATTACCCCTTGTCTGAAAGAACCGTTGGCGGGAAGATTTCGTCAGTTTCTCGGCATCCGGCATATGAAGCGGGATGTCAAAATACTGGAAGCCCTTTTCCCAACATTGGAAGAGCGCAAAGCTGTCACGCTGTTTGGCGATGGAGATTTTGGAGAGGATGGTGCATTCTTCCTGCCCATCCATACGAGGGATCTCACGCGCCGCATCTGTTTGCACGAACGCTATGCGGAAGGGCTCACAGATGAGCGTGACATGAATATGACGCCCGGCCCCTGCCCGAGCCTTTATTGTGATCTGGAGCTTCGGAACGATCCTGACAACGGACACTCCTATCTTGGGTGGAATGAGGCTGAAAAAGCCTACTACATCACGGATTGGATCGGATACATTGCCGAGTGGCTCTCGAAGCTTGGCTATCACCTCGATGGCAAGATGTTCGCTGTGGTCGAGGGCGGCATGTCCTACTACACGATCACGGTGGATGGCGACAAAGTGACTTCTGAGGAATTCATTCCGGACGCAACCTATGTGGATGAATTCTACGCATGTGAAGAAAGTGAGGATACCTGAAAATGGAAGATAATCGCATTCAAAACCAGATCGCGATCTACATGACCAACAAGAAGCTCTGCGAGTTTACGGACAAGCTCAAGCCGGCACCGATCGAGTACTATGCTCATATGCATGCCCAGGGCGAGGAGCAGGCGGATGGTATCCGTGCCTACTCTTGCATTGGTGTTGTGCTGCAGGATTACTCCAACGGTACTGGCGACAAGACCGTTCGTGTCACAGCGAATCTCTCCCCTGGATTTTTCCCCTTCGTTCTCAGCAGAATGCAGAACGATCTGGATCGCTTCGACTTCACGGAGGATAAGATCTTCGGTGAGCCGGACGAGCATGGGCTGAGTACAGTGACAAAGCTCTCGGTCAAGCGTGCGTCGGTTGGAAACGATGGAAAGCCCAGAAATTATCCTTGGTGCGTCATCGTAGAAAATGGACGCGCTGTCAAAGAGAAAACCGCAACAGGCGGCACCCATATCAAGTCGGGTACCTACAAAAAGCAGCGCTCTGTGTATGTCAACATCAACGATCTGGACTTCTTCAATCTTGTCTACCGCACGACACGATTCATTGAGTCGTGGGAGTTGACTTACGGCCCGAAGCTGATTCGCGACGCCAGAAAGCTGCTGAGTGAGCAGCGCGCGGCGGCGCAGCAGTAAGGAGGTGCAGTAGGCATGAAACGGAATTGCGAGTTTATCGACCTTGGCGAGTTTGAGATGACTTCTCCAGTCATGCGTGTCAGCGACCCCTGTTACGAGCGTGATGTCTGGTGCTGTGGCACCGTTGACCATTGCAAACTCGGGACTTGGGAGGCAGGCGTCCTGAAGACGGATGAAGGCGAATGGGGCACACGCTGTGCCGTCCTTGCCGTCCGTCATAAGGATACTGGTCCAGATTTCAATGTGATCCGCTTAGGCAAAGTGCGCAAAGTGGCGTGCAAATGTGTCGAGCAGTCATTTGAGGTCGGCGTTGATTCCGGACAGGCAGGGTTCTTTGATGATGCGTTCTATCAGAACGATACAGTTTTTGAGGAACTGCCTGCACCGGGTTTCGCTATTGGTGATCTCTGGTATCGCCATGTGTGCGACATCACACTCAGCAAGATGTCAGCCGGCGTGTTGCCTTATGGTGCGGTCTCATCGTCCGGTTTCGGCGATGGCGGCTATACCTGCTATACACACGCTGATGAGAATGGGGTAATTGACTTTGCGTTCATTGTGTTTATTTGAGGAAATAACCGTTTTTTGCAGGGGAGTGCCGAAGCACTCCCCTGCCCCGTAGAGGAGGTGCATAAGCCATGATCTCAAATTGGGACTTTTCACTTGTTTTAGCCATCAGTGAACTGCTTGTTGATCCACAGCAGCCAAGCAGTCTGCTGGATATCAAACTGCATGCTTTTCAGAAGGCCAAAGATCTGATGCTTCAGTATGAAAAGCGCGGTATCCGCCGAGATCTTCTCGACGTCATTTTGGATAAGAAGCTCAAGCTGATCTTGAAAGCAGAGACCGCGAATGAAGTAAAGCGCGCATCCGAACCGCCAAAGCCAGTGTACAACTATGGTACCTGGCGGGAAGATCCATTCTCCGTTCCGGAGGAGGAGCTTGCGATGTGGGCGATCATTTCGCCCAACAACATGCTAAGCCAACCGGCTCAAGAGCGGTACATGGATCTCTTTACTCGCGTGTTCGGAATCACGAGGGAGCAGCTTACAAACGGCCCGCTCCCAGACGTGAAGCTGGAGGTGCAGTAGGATGGATTTCTACTTTGGAGTCGATCTACTCCATCACCTTCAAAGGCACTATGAGCAGCGATTATCTCTTGCTCTTTCCAAGTCTTTCAACCAGGCGGATTCCCGCTACTATTGGCTCTTCAAAGAACTCGAGTGCCGCGTAACAACGCTCCGAAAACTCCTAGTCATGATATCCGCTTTGCCGGGTTTCATGTGCCGGCAGACAGAGGAGCAGGTATTTGCGATGGTTGTCAATTCGACATCCTCTTGGTTTTCGGATGATGTGCTTGGAGAGCAGCCGAAGGATGCTGCGGGCAACTGCTCCTATTACCAGGAGAGTAATCCCTACTGGGTCGATTATCAGCTTGCTATGGATCGCTTTACTCCGGATTACGACTACACGAATTTGACGACATTCTACGTCGATCTCGTGGAGTATCTCGTGATGGCGGTACGCCTGTACTTCTTCATTCGTGAGCAGCAGTTCCGGCCAATCGACCGTGGCAAGTATGACGAGTTGGTCGGGATCCAAGCTGTTCTGGAGAAGCCAGCCTGAAAGAAAAGGAGTATCTGATGATGAATAAACAAGAAATGCAAGCGTTTCGCGAACTCTTCAGTAAGTACTGTAGACAAGAAATCAACAAAGGGCACTGTGAATCTGATGGCTGCGAATTTTGCTCTGTTAATAGTGCATATGATGAAATCTTCAATCGTTTCTCCGATGACGAAGAAGATGACACGGATGAATAGGAGGCAAATGGAACATGACGGCCCAAGAGTATAATCATGTTTTTCTCCCGCAAATCAATAGAGCTGAGGAGTTCGTAGAGCTTTTTGAAAGCAGCATCGAGCACATGAGCGATACGCGGGTTGATAAGGATGAGGTCCGTAAACAATTCCAGACCCGAGGTTGGTCGGAAGAAACGAGACAGGTGATCCTGACCGCGCTTGAATACTATAAGTGCGCAGAAGGGCTTGCGAAGATAAGAGGTTAGGTGGTGAAAGGATATGAAGCCACTCACCCCCGAGCAGCAAGCTTTTGCTGAGGAGCATCATGGTCTCCTTCTTGACTTTATGGCAAAGCACAGCCTTGGGGATGACTACTACGACCTCTTGGCCAATCGGTACCTGAAAGTGGTGGTACGCTACCTATCAGAGGAATCGCTGCATAAGTACAGTTTCTCCACGGTGGTTTGGTACCATCTGCGTTCAGAACTATCGAACTATGCACGAGATCAAGTCGGAAAACCGCAGGAAATCCCAATCGAGTTCTATTGTGAGATCCCTGCACCTGAAATTGCTCCGATTGATGATGGCCTCTGGCGCGTGGTCGAAGATAACCTCACCTATAAGCAGTTTGAGGCGATCCAGTTCCGCAACCAGGGCTACACCAATCGTGAAATTGCTGAACTATGCGGAGTCGGTCGCAAAGCGATTGAAAAGCGCTTTGCCCGGATCCGCAAAATACTATCTGATTATAAGGAGAACTGAATTATGAGTCACTTTTCTGTTTGTGTTATTGTTCCTGACGATGGCGTTGTCAACAACATCCATGCCAATAATCTGGAAGACCACCTGATTCCTGTTCTGGCACCCTTCGATGAACAGACAGAGGAAGAGAAGTACCGCGAATTCGAAGATCGCACGGAAGAGGCAAAAGCCGACTTTGAGAATGACACCATGCGTGTCGTCCGGTTCCCGGATGGCAGCATCCACTCCATTTACGATGATGCCTTCAACAAGTTCTTCTTCGTTGAGGAAGACAAGATCTATGCGTTCGGCCCAAACGGGGACCGAAAGAGCAAACTCCAGACGGAGGAGTCCAAAGCGCTGGAGTTGGTGACAGATTACCCCGTCAAATCGTGGTATCCCTCATTCGAGGCTTATTGTGATGAACATCGCGGCTTTGTGAAGGCTTCAGATGGACGATGGGGCTACACTTGCAACCCCAACGCGAAATGGGACTGGTGGCAGATCGGCGGTAGATTCCCAAATCGATTCTTAGTTCCGGCAGGGCTGCAGGACTGCATTCCTTCTGCGAAAGACGATGATGGCGAATCTGCCACTCCTCCTGAGGGGTATCAGTATGCCGATGCTGCGCGCAAGAAGGATATCTGTTGGGATGTCATGCGTAAGATCGCTGTCGATACGGTCGAGAAACGGTATCAGAAGTGTGTAAGAGCATTTGAGACCAAAGACATTACCGATTTCGGCCCTCTGTGCAGGATCCTTGATGAGGGCATTTCAGCCTGGGGCGAAATGCTGTATCTGAAAGGTGAAACTCTGGATGAGTATAAGGCTCGGAAAGGCGCTACCGATTTGGATCGATACATGTGCCACACTTACGCATTCATTGATCGCAATGGAGAGTGGGCTGGTTCCGGTGACATGGGCTGGTTCGGGATCTCCAGCAACGATAAGGACGAGCGAGTTTGGAACGATGAGATCCAGAAACTCATGAATGAGGCGAAAGATGATGACTTCCTTGCCATCGTCGATTGCCATATCTGATTTTTGAAGAAGACCCGGAGACGAGAGTTGCAATAGCACCTCGTCTTCGGGCCTTCGCATTATGAATGAAGGAGGCTATTTAGAATGGCACTTACCTATGTGTGCTCGCCCCTCTCTGCCCCTACGCGGGCTGAGATCATGGTGAATGCCCAAAGAGCACGCACGTATATGGCAATGTGTGAGCGGGAGTTCGGCTGCCGCGCAGTTGCCCCGCACGCTTATTTACCTTATCTGCTTGACGATTCCAATCCGGAAGAACGAGCACTTGCCCTATCTTTTGGCGCAAGCCTGCTTGCCCTGTGTGATCGCTTGGTCATCTATGGCGACTGCATCAGTAGCGGCATGAAGGAGGAAATCCGAAGAGCGCGGGAATTGGGGATCCCCATTCTCAATCGGCAAACGCAGTTGTCAGATGGTTCATCCGATCCTGTCATTGTTGGCCGGTACATCAACGGGATATCTCTGAATGGGCTTGAATACCTGAAGAACGACGCAGATGAAGTAATCTACTTTGCAGGTGTTGAAGCGGCAAAGGTGTACCTGCGTGAGCATGGTGTAACCGAAGACGAGATGGAAGATATGGTCTTCCGAAAGAGTGTCGGTACCTGCTTTCGCTGCGGAGATCCACTCTTCTTGAGTGACATTCCAGAATACACTTGTCAGTGCTTCCGCTGTGATGAAGACTTCTACTCCATCGAGCAAGATGTTGATTTATGATCAAAGAAAGGACGATACGTTTATGAGTATCAATCGTGGCGATATTTTCTATGTCAATCCGAGCGAAACGGTCGGATCCGAGCAGCGATCTGGTCGGCCGGCCATCATCGTCTCTAATCCGCTGTGTAATGAGCACAGTCCTGTTGTAGAAGTCGTGTACCTGACCTGCCAGTACAAAAAGCCCATGCCGACACATGTGCGGATTGAAAGTGCCGGCAAGCGCTCAACCGCACTTTGCGAGCAGATCTCTTCCGTCGATGTCAGCCGTCTTGGTGACTTCAAAGGCCATCTGACAGACCGTGAGATGGCGCAGGTAGATGTAGCCCTCATGGCTTCTCTTGACCTGCACCCGATTCCGCGTCAGGCGAAAGTAAGACCTGTCGGGCCGGATGTGGATGATGCCGCATTGGCTCTCATTGCGCTGCGTTTTTTAGAGGGTTTCCTCCAGAAGCGCTGCGGTGTGACGGTTCAAGACAGGCTTTCGATTGACCTACTTGGTCAGAAGAATGACTGATGGAGGTGTATCGTGAAAGGCTTCTATGAGAAATTGTCTGGCGGAAGGATCGTCGATCGACCGCCATGCAGTCGCTGTCTCCATCGCAACAAAATGACCGTGGAGGAACCTTGCTACAGCTGTATAGACCTCATGGATTTGAGCCTCCATCGGCCAAACGTGGAAACGAAGTTCGCGAGCTTCACCCCTGCAACGGAGGTAAACCATGAAGAATGACGAATTGACTGTACGCACCCCATTGGGGGAGCTGGTAGTCGGGATCAAAGCGGATCCCGACTACCCTGGCATTTCTGTTGCTTTTTGTGGCAACGGTATGAACGATTGCTTCAATGAAGGATCGATCCGTCTTGCATGGATTGAATACTCTCCGGAGAAGCGTCGCCTTCAGGCCATCGTTTATGGTGACGGGAATGCAGATGACTACACACAGCTCATCGAGTTCAAGAACATTTCAGATCAGGACAAATAAGATACGGAGGTAAATGATGGGTACAGCAAAGCTGATGACGCCATTATTCTATGATGGCAACTATAATGTGGAAAAGAAGCGGATGAGAGCAGTTCTGGAGCGTGAGGTTTCTAACGGCGCCGTGTCGTACCGCCTTTGGCGTAGCGATGGCAAGCCAGATCTTGAGTATCCGAGAGCCGCAAACGATGCGTACATTCTCCATGTGGAGGTCAATGACCATCTGGTTCCCCTCCGGATGACGGACTATGCCTTGGTGAATCATTGCGGGTTACTTCCAGCAACGATTGCCTTGTATGGTTCCAAAGAAGGCAGAGAGGAGCATTTCAAACACCTGAGGGATTCCGGTGCCGCAGGCACAGGAGCTTTCACGGAAGCGATGGCACGCGAGACGGAAAAGATCATAGAGCTTGGTAATGATTCTGCTCGTCAGGCGGACTACATTAAGAGTGTTTTAGATCAGCATGTCGCCGCATTCCTTGATTCGAAAGAATGCGACGGCAAGAGTTTCCCCGACTTCGTTGGAGCACTCATTCTGGAGGATATCCCGTCCTGCCTTGCGCTGAGAACTAAGTATCGTGCGTATAAGCAGGAGGAAGCGCTCAAGCGGCAAGCCGAGCAGGAAGAACAAGATCGCGCTTTCTGTGAAGAACGGAACCGCAAGGCTGAGCAGATGATTGACTTGGCCATTCGCACTATTCGTGGCGGCGGTACGCTCAAAAATGAACCTATCAGCCTTTACAAAAGCCGCTATGATTCTAGCACTTATTCCATTGTCAATCACCTCATGCGCCGATATCAAGTCGATGTGCCACTTCGCACGCAGGGCTGGATCAATGATAAGCTCATCAGCGTCACAATCGAAAATGGCAAGTGTGAGCATCTCCGATATATGCGTTCCAAAGGTGCGCAGTGCTCTCAAAAAATCTTTGATTGTATGCACGAGCTGATTCTAAAGGCCTGCTCGGAAACGGAGGAATGAGAGATGGAATACCATTGGTACGAGGATTATTGGGCGATGCCACGCAATCTGCCGAGAGGTCATGAATTCTTCATTGGTTATTACCAGACGCAGCGCGCGATCCATCATCATGTGGCATTCATCCACACGGATCAGTCCTGCTTCCTTTCAACACATCTCTTTGATCAGGGATATCGTATTTTTCTGCACTTCAAAAGTGGTACTGTAACAGAAGTTGGTCGCGGTGAAAACCCTGCGTTACCGGTGAGGATTATCCGCGAGAATATGAATTTGGAAGCACCACTCTTAGCTGGATTGCTCGGGAAACTGACCGAATGATTAGCGGAAGTATTTAGCCAACAAGGGTATTTTCCTTGTTTTGAAAGAGAAGCAAATTAACGAAATTGTCTTTATCTATTTCTACAAATTTAACACAAAGCAAAGGAAGTGGAGTGCCTGGGGTGCTCCACTTCTTTTTTTGTTCAGAAGGAGCCTTGTCCGTATTATTGGACAAGGCTCCTGTTATGATGCGTACAGTACCGAAGGAACGTACCTTATAGGGGGAGAAAACATATGGATCTATTCGATTTTAACCACGATGGCGAAGTGAGCGACCTCGAGCGCATCATGGGACTTGCTGCAGTTCTTTCCGAGGCCAATCCGGATGTAGAGATCTCTGTGACTGTGGACGAAGACGAGGACTATGAAAGCATGACTCACGATGAGTTGGAAGAGCGTCTGGATGACCTTCGCACCCAGCGAGACACTTTGGAGTGCGAGGAACCAGATGATCTTGATAGTGAGGCATACGAAGAGTGGGAAGAACAATGCGAACAACTCGACGAGAAAATTGAGGAAATTGAAGACCTATTAGAAGGTTGAGGTGGTCATAGTGGCTGGTAGATATCGCAGGAATGGTGAGACTGAAACACTTGGCTGTTTGGTTCAGTTACTGCTGCTACTCGTTGCCATGCCTTTTGTTGGCCTCTATCTTCTGATAAACCCCCATTCAATGTCAAAGGGTCTGGGACTTCTTCTGACTGTTTTTGGGGTTGCCATTTGGATCATTGTTTTTACGATGAAATGAAACCTATTCCAACAAATTTGAAAATACCGGAGGAAATAGAAATGAGAGCTTTGCTTAGAGATGCGCAGGATCAGACCCGCATCGCCCTTGAAGTGGAGGAAGTCGTGTACGACCCGAAGGACAACAAGCTTTTCCTTTACACCACCAGCGAGACCTGTTATGCGGTTTCAAAGGTTGTGAGAGCCAATGCAGATTCGATTATTGAAGAGCTTGTCATGAAAGGTTACAGCGACCTCACGCAGTTTGAGTCGGAACAGGACGAATAACTGGAAGGAGGTCTCTTCCCATGATCGTAATAACCTGTTTAGACCAGAAGAATGGCATGATGTTCAACCATCGCAGGCAGAGCCAAGACAGCGTTCTCCGAGAGCATGTTGCTAAGTTGGTTGCCAATGTCCCTCTCTGGATGAATCACTACTCCGCAAGCCAGTTTGATACCGAGAGCATTCCGAACCTAAACATAGACGACGCCTTCCTTCAGGAAGCTGCTCAAGGTGAATACTGCTTCGTGGAAGATGCTCCGCTTGCATCATTTGAGAAGTGGATCGAGAGAATCGTCATTTTTAGATGGAATCGCACCTATCCCGCTGATCGGTATTTCGATTTGCAGCTGGGATCTGGCCAATGGCATTTGGTTGGCACGTCTGAGTTTGCGGGGCATTCTCACGACCTGATCACAATGGAGGTTTATGAAAGATGAGAAGACGAACGATCTCCGTCTTCCTATCGCTCATGCTCTGCCTATCGTTGTTGTCTGCCTGCGGAACCACGACAGATGTGCCGATAAACGGTTCGAACCGTGATATCGCATTTGAGGAAACGCAGCAAGAAGAGTCGGCCGAGGGCTCGGATTCTACCACAAGTGAGAATGGAGAATCCGCCTCAGATCCGGAGTCAGGAAAGGATGACTCGGTATCTGACAAAGCGCAGCCGTCTCAGCCAGAGCAGAACGCAAATGAAAATAGTCTGAGTGCTGAAGCACCCGCCTTCTCGCTCAGCGCAATCGCTGAATACACGGATAAGCCCTATGTTGCGGTAAATGGAAATGTGCCGTATTTCACCGAGAGTGAGTTGACGGATCAATCCTATGAGTACTACAGCGATCTCGACGCACTTGGACGTTGCGGCACCGCATGCGCAAGTATTGGACAAGATCTGATGCCAACAGAGTCGCGAGGTTCCATCGGCATGGTGAAGCCTACCGGATGGCATACCGTGCGCTATGATGATCTGGTCGATGGAAAGTATCTCTACAACCGTTGCCACCTCATTGGCTTTCAGCTGACCGGCGAAAACGCCAATATAAAGAACCTGATTACCGGCACCAGATACCTGAACATTGAGGGCATGCTGCCATTCGAAAATATGGTTGCGGACTATGTGAAGGAAAACGGCAACCATGTCATGTACCGTGTAACGCCTATTTTTGAGGGAGATAATCTTCTGGCCAACGGCGTTCTGATGGAAGGCTATTCTGTGGAAGACAAGGGTGCCGGGATTTCCTACTGCGTCTTTGCCTACAATGTCCAACCGGGCATTGAGATTGACTATGCCACAGGCGAGAGCAAGCTGGCAGATAGTGCTCAGCAGGAGGAGCAGAAGACGGCTACGGTAACTCCCACACCTTCCCCAGAGCCTGAAAAGCAGGAGCCAGCGACCGGAAGTGAGGCGTCGCAGGCAGATTATATCCTTAATACCAACACGAAGAAGTTCCACTATCCCACCTGTTCCAGCGTGAACGATATGAAGGAAAAGAACAAGCAGGAGTTCTTCGGCACCCGTGATGAGGCCATTTCAAATGGGTATTCTCCCTGTGGCCGTTGCAAGCCTTGACTGGTCGGCCAAGTAGGAAATCTTATTTCTTGTTAAGTGTGGTGAAACGATTGTGGATCACTTGAGGGACTATTCGATTGATTACATCAGAACACGCTGTTTGGATGTAATCAACAATCAATACAAAACCGTAAGTCAGCAAGCCAGAGAGAATGGCCTGTCAGTGTCCTTGTTCTGAGCAGAAACACTGCTGCGTTTTCTCCGATACTGCGATAACGATTGCTCAAGAAACTGGCTGTGAGGATGATTGGCAGGAATAATTCAACGAGTTCTCGGAATGTGACAGAATCGGCAGACTGTGATATGATGAGGTTGCTGCTTCAAGCAGCTAGACCAATTTGATAAGCGAGGTAACCTAAATTGAATTTGAAAGAAGTAAGCGAACTGCGCCGCCGTTTTCGTATGGATCGGAATGCTATCAGCCGTATCTATGGCTGTTTTGTCAATAGCAGCCGTGAAATCGTTTCATACATTGATGAATCCATGGGGATTCTCCCGCAGGACGAAGCAGAGAAGTACCTGAACCTGCTGAAGAAGACTCTTTCCGGAAAACTTGGGAAGAACCTGATCGATATTATCTTCTCTACTGAACAGGTAGCTGACAGTGATGAGCATCGCCTTCTCATGGCACTGCGCGACTCGGAACTGAAAGATGGTGAGATCCGTGAGGAGTTCTATCAGAAAATCATCAACTCTCTTGACCTTGGGGATAGCAACTACCTCATCCTCCTGGCATATGACACATACGATGTCCCCCACAAGAATAAAAACGACGAGATGGATGCAGATGCATCCGATGCCGTATTCTCCTATGTTGTTTGCTGTGTCTGTCCTGTGAAGGAGCGCAAAGCGGAGTTGGGCTTCTTCCCCGGAGACAATGAGTTCCACAGCTGTGCCGGTCAGATCGTTGCCGCACCGGAACTGGGATTCTTGTTCCCCGCCTTTGATGATCGTGCGGCAAATATCTACAATGCCTTGTTCTATTCCAGAAAGACAGATGAGATCCACCAGGAAGTCATCGACAGCGTATTTCATACCACAGCTCCCATGTCTGCCGCTGAGCAAAAGGAAGCATTCCAGAATGCTCTCAGCGAAGCTTTGGGTGATGCCTGTAATATGGAACTGGTCCAGTCTATCCATGACAGACTCCGCGACCAGATTGAACAGCATAAGGAGAGCCATGCCCCCGAACCGCTGGAACTCTCCGTCAGTGATGCGGCAGCAATCCTGCGCGATAACGGTGTGGAAGAGGAGAAGATCCTTGTGTTCCGTGATAGTTGCGCCACCCAGTTCGGTGATGGAGCAACGCTGAACCCGGCCAATCTGATTGATAGCAGCCGCTTTGAAGTTAAGACCGCCGATGCGACAATTTCGGTCGATCCGGAGCATAGCTACTTGGTTGAGACAAGGATCATCGATGGCCGGAAGTACTTGCTCATTCCCGCAGACGAGGATATTGAAGTCAATGGGTTTGGGGTTCGTGTCAAAGGCGAGTAAACGAAGACCGACTACGGAGGAATAATGATGGAATATAACAAATTGATCGCAGAGATGTCCCTTTCAGATGAGGTGGAGGGCTTCTATGTTTTGAAAGCTGCATATCCCAAGATAACCGCAACCGGCAAGCCGTTTTTGAGTGCCTCTCTGTCGGATCGATCCGGCTCCATCGAAATAAAAGTATGGGACTATTCTGGCCCCATCTCCTCTGCAGATGAAGGCAATGTTGTGAAGATCCGTGGCACTGTCTCCGAGTTCAGAGGCACCCCGCAGATTACTGTCGATCGGATCCGTTTGGCTGACGACAATGATACTTACGACCTGTCCGCCTTGGTCCCGGTGGCTCCCATTGATGTGGACACTACGATGGCAGAAGTGGAGAGACTGATCAGTTCGATTACGGATGCTGATTACAGGAAGATTTGCAGCACGATGATGGCCCGCCATAAGGAGTCCCTGAAGACGATCCCAGCCGCTAAAAGCGTCCACCACGGCTTTATCTCCGGACTTCTGATGCACACTGCGACCATGATAAAAACGGCTGATTTCCTGGCCGGCCTTTACGGGGATATCATCGATCGCAGCCTGCTGCTTGCAGGCACGTTCCTGCATGACTTTGCCAAAGAGAAGGAGTTTACCTTTTCGCAGCTCGGCCTCGTCACGGAGTATTCGGTGAAAGGACAGCTCCTTGGCCATCTCATAATGGGGGCACAGGAAGTTGCTGCCGTAGCTTCGGAACTGGGGATCCCTGAAGACAAGTCCGTTTTGCTGCAGCACATGATTCTTTCCCATCACGGAGAGCCAGAATTCGGCGCTGCAGTGAAGCCCATCTGCGCGGAGAGCGAGCTGCTCTCCCAGATCGATATGCTTGACAGCCGGATGGAAATCTACCGCGAGACCTTGGCCGGTCTCCAGGTGGGAGAGGTGAGCAGTCGCATCTTCGCGCTGGACAAAAGAGTGTTCAAGCCTCATGAACTGAATGGGTGACGGATATGGCTATTGGAGAGAAATATGCTCCACTTGGAAATTGGCTGAAGGAACACGGCGGAGACTTTGTTAAGCTTACTTTCGATGAGTTGAACCAGATCATCCCAATCCCTAACCACGCATATAAGAACAGACCATCCTGGGCAAATCTCTCAAACCCTGCATCCTTTTGCTCCAGCTGGATCAGTGCGGGATATGTCGTGGATTCCATTAGTTTAGAGGAACAATGGGTCGTATTCAGGAAAGGCGAAGTACAGGGCCACACGCACCATAGTAAGCCGCCCTATCGTGTTGTGGATCAGAAAAAACTTGCTGAAGCCATTCAAGCCGGATACGAGTGCTATGACAGTATGAAGGATGATCCACATCACCGGTATCTCTCTTGGGAGTACTGCCATGAAGCGTTTCGGCTGAATAGGCGCCCGCAGATTGACGCCACGATCGACTATCTCTGCCTGCACTTGGCTTGGTATTTGGCCAGTTGGGGTATGCTTCGAAACTCTTTCCTCATGCAGAAGGATTACAAGATCCATGCGGATGTTGTCCGTTTGATTTATCAGGCGGAGTGGGATGATCTCTGGGACCTTTCTCCCGAGAAACTCTCGCAGGAGTATTATGCTGACCGCATCATGAAACTTAGCGAGAGCATTACAGAAGCTTATGTGGCGTCCGGTGCCGGCATCCCAACGGATACCTTGCTTACCAAGATCTTGCTGGGTACTGTGGGCTGCGTACCCGCCTATGATCGGTATTTCAAAAAGACTCTTGCTGATACCGGTGCAGCACCCCAAGTATTCAGTGCGAAATCCATCCGAACCCTTGGCAACCTGTATCTTGACCATGAGGATGAGTTTGAAAAGCTCCGGAAACATTGCGGCAGCCGAATTGAGTATCCGGCAGCCAAAATCCTGGACATGTGCTTTTTTGAGTATGGCTTCCAGAGAGACGCAAGCAGCCAAAAAGACAGCGATTAGATTATTCTGTGAGGAGGGATCACTTTGGAATATGCTTTGACAGCGGATCATCACCGCGTTCACGCATTCGATGCAGAGAAGGGGCAAGAGTATTACTGTCCTGTGTGCGGCAACCAGGTGATTCCTCGCCAGGGCGAAGTCAATTCGTGGCACTTCGCTCATGTGACCTCGTGTATGGATGACTGGAAATACGATATGTCTGAATGGCACCGAGGATGGCAATCGCGTTTTCCCGAAAATGTTCGTGAGATTGTCGTGGAACACAGGGGCGAATGCCATCGTGCAGACATCTTGATGGGCGGCTATGTCATTGAGTTTCAACACAGTCCGATTTCTGCCGGTGAATTTGAACGGCGCAATAAGTTCTACACGAGGGCCGGCTATAAGGTGATTTGGGTGTTCGATGAGACCTACGCCTTTGGGAATGAGTATATCTCCAGCAGCCTGGATGATGAGAACAAGTTTGTGTGGAAGTGGCCGAATCGCATGCTCGCTTCAGTTGTTCCTCAGCGATCCACAGATATAGCAGTCGTTCTGCAGCTTACCGAAGACCATGATGACGACGGTTGCGAATGGCTCGTGAAGGTGGAGTGGGCGATCGTAGACGATGATGGGTATGCCGACTATCGCCGATTCTTCATTGATGATGGTTTTGCGCCAGATCTTTTTACTGAAGACGGCCTACAAAACATTCTGTTGAGCAAGCGGAAGCGGTTTGATGCCTTCCTCCGTGATAACCAACCCTATGCGCCGAAGTGCAGCCGAATCAAGGGTAATCCACGGGACTGGTACATATGCCCGAAAACGCACGATTGGCATAACAACCAATGCCGGGAATGTCAGAACAATTTAATCAACGAGTTCCGGACAGGAACGGATTATAGGCAAGGAGGTTTGTTCTTCTACTGTGCTTATCCTCGCATTATCCATGAAGCGGATAAGTATGGAGAGGTGCATCTCCCATCCATTCGATTTTAAGGAGGACTCCGACATGAAAAAGGAATATGACACCAGCGTGAAAGAGGCCATTGAACGAGTCATGAGCGTATTCTCCGAGTACATCAAAACAACTCCATACTTCGATATTGTATGGTCTGGTAAGGTCGGGTATATCTACATCAGTATCGATAGTTGCCGTGGTACTGTCGGCGACATGGACTGCATTGTAATTGATAGCCCCGAAGAGCTTCTGGATAAGCTGCTGTATGAAATGGCAGTGGATATCATGGAGGAAGGTGGGCACGACCTAAGCCCGGTAGAAGCGTCAGCATTGGAGCGTGCTGAGGTAGAACGGCGCCTTAATGTCTATCTGGAGCAGTTGCCTGAATACCAAGACCGTATCAGTTTTGTATTCGAACGCAAGTGATCTTCAAAGATAATCTCGGTAGAATATAGCGAGGTGCATATGGCAAAGAACATCAGCGCTTTCCATATTCAACGAGCAAAGGCCTTGTTTGCTGCGACAAAGCAGTTTCTGGGATAATTCTTATAAGAAAGCTGCGGGAAGTGCACTAAAGAAGGTAATACGATATGTCACAATAATAGGTTATCCATTTGTCTGCAGTTTTGCTGGTGATGACATTATTGAGCTGGATTCTACAACAGATGAAATCAAGATGCCACCCTTTCGGATGGCATCTTTTTTATCACCTTTAATCAGCGCAAGCCGGTTTAATCTTTTAGCTCAAACTCGAAAGAGAGCGCATCACCAAGTCGATGTCTTTATTTTCAAGTTCCTGAATGATGTGCAGATAGGTTTTTTGCGTAGTGGTCATACTCGAATGTCCAAGACGGCGGGCAACGCTCGCAATGGAAACGCCCGTAAATAACAGCAAAGAGGCGTGTGTATGTCGTAATCCGTGGACAGAGATGATAGGGATGTTACAGGCTTTGCAATGCCTGCCGAGAATGTCGTTCACCGTCGAATTGTAGACAGTGGAGTTGACAAAGATGGGCTTATCTTCGGGAAGGTGCTTTACCAATTCAGAAAATTGAATGACAGTTTGCCAGTCAATTTGAATTTTCCGCACAGACGACTTGTTCTTCGTAGGCTGGAAGCCGCCCTTTCCCTTGTAGTCCCAAGTCTTGCTTATGGACAGTGTTTGATGGGCAAAGTCGAAGTCTTTGGGGGTAAGAGCCAGTGCTTCAGAAAAGCGCATCCCCGTCTTTGCTACCAACAGGATAAAATAGTCCCAATTCACCTTATCCTTCAGGTCAAGCGAGATCAGCAGCGTGTGTAGCTCAAATTGATTGAGATACTTGATTTTCTTAGCAACCGGTGGCTTCCCCTTGATGATTGCCTTGCGAGTAGGATCTCTTTCAATCAAGCCCTCATCAACAGCATCAAGAATTGCTCCCTTGAGCTGGTGGTGAAAATCCATCGTGGTTTGGCGCTCGTGGAACTCAGCATAATCGTTCAACAGCTGCTGATAAGCTATCCGGTTCATATCACATACTCTCAGGTTCGGGACGAGCTTAACGAGCCATTTCTGCGTCATTAGGTACTTATCCATCGTCACCTTTCTGATTGCGCCCTTCTTATACACCGTAATCCATTTTGCATAATATTCACAGAACAAGTCTGTTCGTTTGGTTTCTGTTAGCATCAGAAGTCCTCCATTTCATTAAAAATGGCTTACGCTGATGAAGGGTGATAAGGTTGTCAAGGCAAGTTAGTAGCTCGCCAATTTTTCTCTGCTCATCTATATCCGGTATAGGTATAGGCATTTGAAAAAACACATTGTCTCTAATCGAGAACCTGTCTGACCTTGCGCCGGAATCACCATTGAAATTCATAAAAGAATGCCAATAGCCGCACTTGAAAAAGTACTCCAAATAAGTCGTGTCAATATCGTGCGGGCGAAAGACGGTATATAACGGTGACATTACGCCCGTTCTTCCAAGTTTATTGCGGTTTATCGGTCCAACTGGTGCGGAAGTAGAGATACGAGGGTTATAAACAAAGTCCTCGTTTTTTACAATGTAGTACCCATCCAAGCTGCCCAGCTTTGCTATATCGTGGTCAAAGAAATCTCTTTGACTTATAATTCCGAACTCAGCAGAGTTCGTAAATGTTTCTACATATTGTAGTCCGGCATTTTTCTCCGTGACTTTATCTGTAATCTCGGATAGCTTACGCTGTTCCCAAGAAAAAGCAAGAGAGCCAAGGAAACACCTTGGCTCTCTTGTTAAGACCGCATATTTTTTCATTTTTCGGCTTGCTTTAGCGTTGATGGCACTCATTACGGCATATCAACCTCAAATCCACCGGTAAGAATGAACTGCCGCAAAAGCTGATCCGTTTTCATATTGACCTTGGGCGGAATCAACTTGGTTTGTTCATATGCTTCAAAGAACGCTTTTGCTTTGGACTTATCGACGCTCTTTTTCAGCTCGTCAAACCTGCCAAACTCATTGATAGTCGCTTCATTCAGGTTAAGCCCCATCATATTCCTGAGTTTATCCTCATCAAGACCGAAGATGGTTGCAAAACGGTGAATTTGGTCATCTTTTGCTCTAAACTGATACTCCGTGATGTAGTCACGAAGCGTTTTTCCGTCCTCGGCAATGACATCGCCTCGCTCAATGTCGTGCAGAAAGATATTTGCGTATTTCTGCTCCTCTTGCGTTAGGGCAGCAAAAGTCTTGTGTAGTTCTGCCTTTGCTTGCTCAATAGATTCCTCGGAAGAACCTTCCTGTCGAATCAATTTGAGGTACTTATCGAAACGACTGTTCATATAATCGGCATCAATAACCCCTGTGTCAATTTCAGTCAGGTATCCAACAAGATCGTATGGTATATCTATGTCTTGTGATCCGGGATCATCGGGAGAAGCAGCGGAAAGTTCTTTATAACGCTGTGCCAAAATCAAAAATGCGTTCTCATCGAACTCCATTGTAATTTCAATCGAATTACCGCTTTCCTCGTCCTTGAATGAGTAGGTGTGTTTGTCCCACCTAAATCCTTGGATTTTAGCAGCTTCAAGGTATCCGTTGAAATCTCTAAACAGCGAGGCGAACTTAGCTCTTACGGTTCCGTCCGCAGGCAGCTTTTCAAAGTCAGGGATACCAGCATTCTTGAACAAATAGGCAATATCATCAAACACAGCGTTGAGCTTTCCGAGGTTGTAAGACAGTTTTTCAACGAACAGACCTATCGGTCTATCGCCGGAATAGAGCTTAACAGCTTTGCTCACATTCTGCTCCATCGTATGCGGCTTGCGATAATATCTGATGATGCCAAAAGGCTTATCGGGTCCGAAAAGTCTGTTGGTTCTGGAAAATGCCTGAATGATGTTCTCATACTCCAGTATTTTGTCCATATACAGCGTGTTGACCCACTTAGAGTCAAAGCCGGTAAGCATCTGATCCACTACAATCAGGAGGTCGAGCTGCTTCTCAGGCCCTCTTTCGACCCGCTTATATTGCTCTTTGTGGGCAAGGCGTAGAGAAAGGTCTTTTTTGAAGCGAGCGTGTGTAGCAATCGAAAAATCCTGACCAAACATCATATTATAGTCAGTAAGGATTTCGATTAAGCCTTGCTCTTTATAGAAGGCAATCGGCTGCCCCCTGTATTCTTTGTAATCCCCATCTTCATTGCTGATATTGGGGTCAAAAAGGCAACTGATCCTTAGCTCCGGCATTGCAGCCTTCAACAGTCGATAGTAGTCTATTGCTTCGGGGATGCTGCTCGTTGCAAAGATTGCGTGGAATTTCCCGTTATGGCTCAAAGTAAGCCAGTTTTCTTGAATATCCTCAACAACCTTGCTTTGATGCTCCGAGGAAAGGTACTGAGTCTTTGGAAGATAATCTTCAATGCCCTTGACCCATTTACCGTCATCGCCTAAGAAACCAGCCATCTTGACGGTGGAGGAGTCCATATACTCATAGAATATTTTAGCCTTTTTCGGATCGCTGATTGCTTCTTCTTCGGTTGCCGCTTTTGCTTTTTCCAAAGCAACCACCTTGCGGACATCCTTGTCACGGAATGTCAGGACTTTATAAGGATCAAATCCAAGCACATTCTTATCCCTGATACCATCAGCAATGCTATATCTGTGGAGTTCATTGCCAAAAACATCTGTTTGGGCATTGTTTTTCTTTGCATTCTCCTCAAACACCGGTGTGCCGGTAAAGCCAAAGAAGATGGCATTGGGGAATGTTTCCTTGATGATGGATAGCATATCTCCAAAAGTTGAACGATGAGCTTCGTCAACAATAAAAACAAGCCGTTTACCGTTGATTATTTCAATGTCGCTTGCATTAAGTCCTCCGTCCTCATCTCGGATATTGCTCATCTTCTGAATAGAGGTAACAATTAGGGTATCTGCCGTTGCGTTGCTTTTCAGCTTAGTCAAAAGAACATATGTGTTCTCTGTTGCCTGCACGGTTTCATTCTCGTCCGCAAATGCCCGATATTCCTTGAGCGACTGCGTTCCTAACTCAATACGGTCGGTAAGGAAAATAACCTTATCAGCATCATTGGAGTTTGCAATCAACTGAGCCGACTTAAAGCTCGTCATCGTCTTGCCTGAGCCGGTGGTATGCCAAATGTAGCCACCACGCTGCTTACCGCTGTCCCACTTCGTTTTAGACACAACATCGGAAATTGCGCTGGCTGCGTAATACTGGTAGCTTCGCATTACCTTCAGAACACCGTCAGCATTGTCGGCAACAGTATAAAACCCAATGAGCTGGTGCGCCATAGGAATGGACAGCAGCGAGGAGGCGATAGCTTTCCAATCGTTGATAGGCTCATTATTGAAGTCAGCCCAATGGAAATAGTAATCAGTATTGAACTTTCCGTCAGGTCCGGGATTCGCAAAATAACGAGTTTCTTCAGGGTTCATTGCTACAAACACCTGAACGAGCGAGAACAATCCGGTAAAAACGCCCTCATATGAGTATTTCTCAATCTGATTATATGCTTGACTGACGGGGACACCGCTGCGCTTCAGTTCGATATGTATGACAGGCATACCGTTGATAAGCAGCATCAAATCACCACGACGGTCATTCAGCATTTTTGACTTGCTCGGAAAAACTGGTTGTTGTACGATCTGATACCGGCTCTGTCCAGCGGCGATTTCCCTGCGATCATATATTTTCAAGCTGATTTCAGTGCCGAAATGGAGCTTATCATCAGGGTTATCACGCTTGATGGACACAGTTTTTCCGTTGATAAAGCCATTGAGTTTTAACGGTGTTCTAAGTTCCGTGATCTGTTCGATGATCTGCTGCATTTCGCCATCCGTAAGAGGATAGTTATTCAAGCGGTCAATTCCACGGTTGTTATCAAACAGGATCTTTGCCCAATTTCGGATGAGGTCTTGCTCGGTCGGGTTCTTGATGACTTCTTTTTCCCATCCTTTATCCGCCAAGACTTTAATCAGGGCTTCCTCAAAGTCCGCTTCTTTTTGGAATGTCATTCGATTTCCTCCTTCCTGCGAAATTGATGTCACACGAACATCTTTTCAAGCATAGATTTCTTGATATTTTGGAGCTTTTCCAACTCACGCTGATGAAGGGTGATAAGGTTGTCAAGCTGGTCTAAATAAGCACCGATCTTCCGTTGTTCCTCGACTGAAGGTACAGATATTTCAATTTTCAGAAAATCGGACTCGTGTATTCTCCATTGACCATAAATGACACCCTGACGCCATTTGACCATAGCATTTATAAAATCTTTTCTGACTAATCTTCTTCCTAAAAAATCCGAGTCAGCAATGCCAGTGGGTTCAAAAATGCTATATACTGGTGAAATGCAGGCTTTTCCGTACTTATTCAGACCTATTGAGCCGGTTTCAAGGTTGTTGGAGCTATATATGAAATCGCCTTTCTCTGTTTTCTTATATAGCTTGTTTACCGTGTCCGTAACTAAGGCGCTTCGGTCATAACGCTCACCTTTAGGGGCAACACCTTCATTTGCTATGAATGCCATAAGGGGATATTCATCGCTCATTGGTGCTTGTTGACTACGCTCTATGAGCAAATCCCCAACCTCACGCTGTTCCCAAGGGTCAGTAAATCCCTTAAAGCGAATTTCGGGGTAACTGCTGCCATTTTGCGGGAACATCTTTTCGAGCATAGACTTTTTCACATTCGTCAACTTTTCAAACTTACGCTGATGAAGGGTGATAAGGTTGTCGAGATAGCCAAAGAACATCCCGATTGCATCCTGCTCAGACTTTTTTACAGGGATAGGCACATTGAAATTTGCAAGATTACCTCGGCTGATGCGCTGTCTTGTTCCGCCTGCCAGACATGTATTAACATCATCAAAATATGCTTGTGACGATAAATACTGAACCAAGAACTTGTTGCTCATATCAGGTGCAGTTCTGACGATCGTACAGTCAACTGCCGTAATCATTTTTGTGCCTAAAAGCGGCATAATACAAGCTCTGCCGGCTGGTTCAGGCAATCTCGAAATAAGGATGTCACCGGGTAGCACTTCTTCGCAGTGGAGCCGATCAAAAGTGTCCTCAGATATCCATTTTTTGTTATTAGGCTTGTCCAAATATTCTGCTACACCAACATTGCCAGTTTGAACTAAACGCACACCGAAATCGCTCTGATCTTTTGATTCGATCCAGTCGCCATCTGTGAACTTCTCACATAAAGATGCTAACTTACGCTGTTCCCAAGCGTCTGAGAATCCTTTGAAGCGAATTGCGGGAGCATCTGATTTTTTCGTCATTCTGCACTACCTCCCAGCAATTTCTTCAACTCATTAAGTCCCAGCATATCATACTCATTACCCTCAAGGTCATCGATCATTCCCGAAAGCGTTGCTTCGGTTTCGCTGATCTGCTGTTCGACCTCGAAGAAAGTTGTAGCATACTTGTTTTGAAGGGCTTGAATTTTGCTCACCAAGCTGTCGATTACGGTATCAGGCAGTTTGTGAATGCTCTCAATGAGAGGAGCAATCCACTTCTTTTCGAGCAGATCCAAAGCCTGCTCGTCGCTCAGTCTTTCAATCGTATCCTTTGTTTTTGCCTGCAACGCAGCACTCTTTGCCTTGATCTCCGCCTTGATTTCTTTCTCGCTCTTGACCAAAGACTCTACCTTTTCTAAGAGTGTACGAAGCGCAACGCTTTCAGGAGAACGGTCTTTCTTCAGTTCCTTAATCTTTTTGGATACTTCTTTCGGAACGAAAGCATCGCCTTCCTCGGTGAGAACATCGTTGCAGCTCTCTTTATCCTCCTCTGTCATTTCATCAAGGATGGACTCATATTCAGACGGGATTTCCGCCAAACGGCTTTCCAAACCGTGGAGCTCATCCGTTTCTGCGGAGAGCAAAGTCGCCTGTACCAAGTCAAACGGGATAATGTGACCTACCCAGCCTTCTTGCACCTCCTGATCTTTGCCATCCTTTTTCTTGATGACAAGGTTCGGATCGACTTCCTTTGTCGCAGAAAAGCCCTCGGTCTGCAAGACCTCAAGATCAATAGAAATCCCAGTCCAATCGTCGTCAAGGAGTTGGAACGCCGCATATTTGTCGATAAGCGGAATATCCTTCAGACGCTCAAAAATATCAGCGCTCAGAACGGTTTCAGCCTTAGAGATTTCAATGCTTTCCATCCGGTCGATAAGTTCTTCTTTCAGGAACGCCGGGAAAGTAGAAAAGGCGGCATTAAAAGCATCCTCAAATCCGACCACATCGGGGTGGCTCTTGATGGCACTCTTAATGTCATCGACAGACACATTCACATAGGGGATGCCACTCTCTGTAAACAGAGCCTTTTTCAGTGCCGGGAACGCCGTCCAAAATTCGCCCAGCTCTTCAATTTCTGCCGTCGGGATACCGCCAAACATAGACGCATAGACATCCCAATGCTCGGCTGCTTCAGATGAGTCCACATAGCGAGGAATGTTCAGGTTATAATCATTGCTGCGAATTTCTTCACGACTGACAACTCGTGAAAACTTCGGGACGCTTTCACGCTTGATAAAGGTGTCTGCTATGCGTTTAATGTCAGACGCACGGAGCTTGTTATTTTTACCCTCTTTGATAAATCCCTTGGATGCGTCGATGATAAGAACATCGGTGTTCTCACGCTTTTGGCGCAGCACCATAATAATGGTGGGGATCCCTGTCCCGAAGAAGATATTTGCAGGCAGGCCGATAATGGCGTCGATATGGTTATTCTCGATCAGGTTTTTTCTGATTTCACCTTCCTCACCGCCACGGAACAGTACGCCGTGGGGAAGAACAATTGTCATAATGCCGTCCGGTTTGATATGGAACAGGTCGTGAAGTAGGAAAGCATAGTCGGCTTTTCCTTTGGGAGCAAGTCCAAAACGAGCATAACGAGGATCTCCCTCTTTATTAGACGGATCCCAAGCCTGCGAATACGGCGGATTGGACACGACCGCATCCACATAGAGAGGGTTATAGGTATTGACCGGATCATTTTCATCAAAGTACGGCCAATCCTCCTCGAGAGTATCGCCGTTACGAGTGATAATGTTAGCGGGATCAATGCCTCTCATAACCAAATTCATTCGGGTCAGGTTATAAGTATTCTCTTTCAACTCCTGAGCGTAATACTGAATATTGTTGTCGTCGCTCATATACTTCGCAACGCTTTGACCAATATTGATAAGCAGTGAGCCCGAACCGCTTGTCGGGTCGTAGATTTTGATTTCACTTTTACCCTTCAAATGACTCGCAACGATCTCGGACATCAGAAGCGATACCTCGTGCGGGGTGTAGAACTCGCCAGCTTTCTTTCCAGCATTTGCTGCAAAGTTACTGATAAGATATTCGTAGATGAAACCGAGAACATCGTAGTCCTGCTTGCCATCCATAGGAATATCTTTTATCAGCGTCAGCAGCCCACTAATTGCTTTCGTTTGTGAACCGGAGCTATCGCCAAGTTTGGAAAGGCCTGTTTGCAGGGTATCAAATACTTTTTCAAATACCCTTTTATGCGAATTAGAAATTAGTCGGCTAAATGCAGAAAGAGCATCACGGACATTTGAAACATCAAAGTCCTTACCCATCGTGAGCCAAGTGGAGAAAAGATCCTTATAGGCAATAAAGTAGCCTATGTTTTTTTGGATCCATTCAACTGTTTCGGCATCTTCCTCCGATACGGTTTTCAGGAGTTCATTATCATAGTCGTTCTCCTTCAAGAACTTAACTTCCTTATCGGAAAGATACTTGTAAAAAATAAAGCCTAGTATGTAATCCTTATATTCATTTGCTTCAATTTTGGAACGCATTTGATTTGCGGAAGCCCATATTTTCTGAGCAAGTTGTTGCTTATTCATTCTGTGACCCCATCCTTTTTCTTTTTCTAAGGGCAACGTACTACCCCCTATTATGATACACACAACTAGTGTCCCATAAAACGGACTTACTTTTCGTCAGAAACAAACTCCATAATATCGTCAGTTGTACAATTCAAAGCGGAGCAGATTTTTCCCAACACTTCAGTGCTGACATTTTCATCACGACTAAGCTTATTCATTGCGTATTTTGTGAGCCCTGCAGCTTCCTGCAAATCTCTTTTCTTCATATCTCGATCAAGCAGAATGTGCCAGAGTTTTTTATAGCTTATAGCCATCATATCATTCCTTTCTCTCGGTCCGCGAGTAAGTACTAAAATACATTTTATATTATAGCATATAATCCCGGAATAGCAACTATAAATCCCGAAATATCAAACTTAATTCCTATATTTCACACCTGTGTAAGCTCGACTGTAACCGAATAGCTTGGGAACAGCGTAAGCTCGGTGATATGATGAATGTTACATCTGTTAAGCGCATCCATCAATCAGACTGGACAGACAGTGGAGTAAGGTTCCTTAGAGCAAGAGATATTGTTGCTGCTGCAAAGAATGAAGATCCGGATGACTATCTCTATATTTCAAAAGAGAAGTACGAAGAATACAGTGCATTGTCGGGAAAAGTCGGTGTTTCAGATTTGCTTGTGACGGGCGTTGGTACTATCGGAGTGCCTTATTTAGTGAGGAATTTGGAGCCTTTGTATTTCAAAGACGGTAATATTATATGGTTCCAAAACTCAGATAAAATAGATGGCAAGTTCCTCTTTTATTCGTTCTCGGCGGAGCAGATTCAAGGCTTCATAAATGAATCAGCTGGTATCGGTACTGTTGGAACTTATACCATTGAAAGTGGGAAAAAGACTCCCATTTCGCTTCCCAATCGGATAGAACAAGCAAAAGTTGGAGAGTTTTTTCAGCAGCTTGACAACCTTATCACCCTTCATCAACGACAGCCATTTTTGCATTCACCTCCGGATATTTCTCTGATTGTCCAACTGACACCCCCTTTTTATACATTCTCTTGGGAACAGCGTAAGTTGGGGGATATTGCTGACATTGTGGGTGGTGGAACCCCAAGTACAGGAAATCAGAGCTATTGGGACGGTGATATTGATTGGTATGCACCTGCTGAAATTGCGGATCAAATCTATGCAAATTCGAGTCAGAAAAAGATAACCGGCTTGGGTTATGAGAATAGTTCAGCCAAAATGCTTCCTCCCGGTACAGTCCTGTTTACATCTCGTGCAGGGATCGGGAAAACAGCTATTTTAACCCGAAAAGGCTGTACTAATCAGGGATTTCAGTCCATTGTCCCACATCGTGGAGAGCTTGACTCTTACTTCATTTTTTCTCGAACCGAAGAATTAAAACGATATGGAGAGCTTGTTGGGGCTGGATCAACTTTCGTCGAGGTTTCGGGAAAGCAAATGGCTGTAATGGAGCTGATGATGCCGCCAACGATGCGAGAACAACAGACTATTGGAGGTTTCTTTCAGCAGCTCGACCACCTTATCACCCTTCATCAGCGACAGACAATTGTATATGCGGTAATTCGCAGTATACGAAAAGTAATTTTAGCCGAAAGACAGTATTTTGCTCCACCGATGGTACGAAAATCCCCCTGATCACTCTCTGCGAATAGTTTGCTATACTGTTCTAAAAGCATTAATGCAATTGTAATGCGAGCATCGGGAAAGGGCGACGTTTTATGGAGAAGAATTGCACCATAATGTCCATTGTTTTTTGAAATATCTCACTAATTTGTTTATGGCATTTTGAAACACATATTTGATTTCGATCGACCAAAAATGCCATCAGCCAAAAAGTATGCTTTTTGGTATACATAGAGCCAGCCCATCAGGACAGACCTTGTATAGTTCAGCAGAACAACCGCAAGAAAAAAGACGAGCAGATTGCTGCTCGTCTTTTTGCATTTACTTTTTTGTGGCTTTGAAACTCAAGCCTCCTGGTAGAGTTCCAGAATGGCGCCATCTTTCCAGACAAATGCCAGCCGATCGCCCTTGTCATTGGCTGCCATCGGGCCGCAGATGACGCTGTCGGCATCGGCAATGTACTTCTCCAGGTCGTCCACCTTATAGGCAACATGCGGGTTGCGGTGGATCTCCTCAGGGAAAGGTGTGCCCTCCTCAAACTTCAGGTACTCGATCTTATAGTCATAGTCGTCAACATTGCTAACCCAGAACTTTGCACCTTCATTGTAAGTCATGTTGGGCTTGCGGTTCGTGATAGGAATACCGATGTGCATATAGGTAGCGGACATAACGAGTCTCCTCCTTTTATTTGCAGGACATACCTGCTATATTACTTATTGACGTACTTGGCCTCATACCAGCCCCGGAAAGTGATCGTCAGCCAGCCAAAGACCAGACCGATCAGGGCATAGATCCCCTCGCTGATGAAGGCATTGCCGAAGGTAGCACCGGGGATATAGCTCATGATACCGAAAAACACACCCGCGCCGACGAACACGGCAGGAACAAAATTGATCATCTCTGGGGCAATATCGAGATACAGGATGATAGGAACCAGTATCAGCAGCACCAGGGGCATGGCCCAAAAGCCCAGCGCCCCCAACTGGCCGCCACAGAAGATAATGGCGATGGAAGCTACCATGCCGATCACATAGCCAATCATGGCGCGGACACCGTTCTTAACGGTGCAGCCGCCCATGAAGTACACGGCCCAAGCCTGGAAAGAGATCCATCCGCCGCCGGCGAAAAGGGGAACGATACCGGCGCAGATGGCCTGGTCAATAGCCTGGAGGACAGCGGCCTGTAGGCCGATAAATAAAGCGATGGGAAAGTATTTCTTTGCAGTCATGGAAGGATCCCTCTTTTCTTTAAAATAAATCCTTCGCATTGCAATTTATTCAAATGTAGTATATAATCAAATTGCTGCGCGAAGGCGGTGATCTTATCCTCGCACGATGAGATCACATTGACGTATTCCGCAGTTTCCGGGAGGGCCCTTCTTTTGAAGGGCCCTCTTCTATTTTATTTGCCTATGCGTTCTGATTTTTAACTTCCTGATAGACCTCATAGGCCTGTTTGGCGGTATAGCCCTCATGGACAACTTTGCCAATGGCCTGAGCCATACCCGCGGGACAGTCGGACTGGAAGATATTCCGGCCCATGTCTACGCCGTGAGCTCCCTGATCAATGGCCTGATAGGCCATCTCCAGTGCATCCAACTCCGGCAGCTTCTTGCCGCCGGCAATGACGATGGGCACCGGGCAGGCAGCGGCTACCCGCTCAAAGCCCTCGCAGAAGTAGCTCTTGACCACGTTAGCCCCGTTTTCCGCCAGCACGCGGGTGGCCAACTGGAAGAACTTCTCCGTCCGCTCCATCTGTTTGCCTACGGCCACCACTCCCAAGGTGGGAATGCCGTAGCGGGTACCGGCATCAGCGGTGCGGCACAGCAACTCCAGCGAACGGGACTCGCCGGGAGTGCCAATAAAGGTTTGAACCGCCATGCAGTCGGCATTCATCCGGAGGGCGTTCTCAATATCGCAGGCGATTCCACCGCCGTTGGACATATCGTCGAACAGAACAGTCGTATCGTAGGTCACTCGGACGCACTTGGCTACCTGCGCGGAGGGAGAGATGCAGGAGCGGATCATGCCCTTAGTCCCCATCAGCACATTGACATGAGGAATCAGGGGCGGGATGACAAGGTCGATACGCTCAAGCCCCGCCGTAGGACCCATTATGTAGCCGTGATCAAAGGCCAGCATGACCGTGTTGCCTGACTTGGGATCAAACAGCCGCGCCATACGGTTTTTCATTCCCCAGTCACAGTTGGAGGCGCCTTTTACATAGAAGCCCTCCTGTACAGCAGGCACATCCAAATGATAATCGTGTGCTGCCTTATTTCCAACATTATCGGCCATGGCTTACTCCTTGCTGAACGCGGGCGTGTGGCAGGGTGTATTCCACAGGCGGGTGAACTCCTCATCCCACTTGGCAATATTCATCTGGAAACCGCCGGCTTCCTGCACGGTGAGGATCTCACCGACCATGCTCCCGACGACCTCAATGTCCTTGGCTTTCAAGAATTCCACAGTATCTTTGAACAGCACCAGCATCTCCATCATGGTAGTCGCGCCGCAGCCGTTGATCATAACGAAAGCCTTATCGCCAGCCTTCAACTCCAGATTTTTGCACAGAGCCTCAGCCACCAGGGCCACCGTCTCCTTAGAGGACGACATAGGCACTCGGATGCCGCCACCCTCGCCATGCTGACCGGCACCGATCTCCATCAGATCTGTCTCGCCCAGATCACCGAAGGACATTCCGTTCTGGGGGTGCGTGGCATCGGTGGACTTTACGGTGATGGACGCCATGTTGTCGGCATAGCGCTGAGCAAGGTCAGCCACCTCATCCAGGCTCTTTCCTTCTCGGGCTGCGGCTGCGGCAATGTGGTAGAGAGCCACCGCACCGGCCAGACCGCGCTTGTTATCCTCGCCGTTGGGATCGTACTGGATTTCCTCGCCGGTAACTACCTGACGGACATTCAGGCCAGCCTTCTGAGCCAGCTTCATCGCCTGCTTGCCAGCCAGCTGGTCACCGGCATAGTTTAAGGTCAGCAGCAGCACGCCGTGCCCCTTATCCGCCAGCTTCATGGCGTCAAACACCAGCTTGCCGTTGGGGGCAGCGAAGATATCGCCGACAGCCTGGACATCCAGCATACCTTTGCCCACAAAGCCAGCCTGAGCGGGTTCGTGGCCGGAGCCGCCATAGGTCACGATCGTCACACGGTCGGCGTCGGCCAGATCCTTGCTGATGACCAGATGACCGTCCACATCAAGAATGTCGGGGTAGGCCAGACCCAGGCCAACCAGTTCCTCATCGGTAATCGTTTCGGGGGCATTGATAAACTTCTTCATGTTCATGTAAAATACCTCTCATTTCAGATCAGTTGTTTGTACTCAGAACTGCGCCAGCCCGCGGAAAAAATACGCCATTGAAGTTGCGCCCGCGTCCGGCGTTCCAATGGTCTGTGTGCCATAACTTTTCGCCCGTCCAAACTTGGACACGAACTGTTTACTGGCTTCGGCACCTCGGGTCGCTGCCTCAGCTGCTGCGGCAAACAACTCCTGCTCGTCATTTCCTGTGTATGCCGCGATTGCCTCGCTGGCGGGGATCAGGGCATCCATCATGGTCTTGTCGCCCACCTGGGCACCCGACATCTCATTCAGCGCCTCAAGAGCCCGAGCAAAAATTGCCTGAAGTCCTGCGGTGTCGATCTCGTCTCCGTCGGGGGCATTTTCCTGCATTCCATCCAGCCAAGTATTCCACAGGGGAACGGCGCTGCCTCCATTCAACACCATAACAGCCATAGCCGCATCATCCAGCATGGACTGAATGCCGCCGTCGGATTCGGCCACCGCACCGGAGATCGCACCGGCGATCTTGGTCATGGTCAAGCCGTGGTCGGCATCTCCAAACTTGGAGTCAATTTCCGTCAGTTCCTGCTCTGCAGCCGTCACCGACGCGCAAGCCTGCTGCAGCCGTGCTGCAAATTCTGTTTTCGTCATTTCGCTTCACCTCCTTCCATCGCCCTTGTGTTACATTTGTGAATTTATGATAATGTAGAGCGTGACAGATGTCAATAGCAGAGACAGAATTTCACCATATATACCGAATACAACCTATTAAAAATGTGCAATTTGTCAGAATAACAATGACGCTCGGAATAAATCATATTCCGAGCGTAACATATGTAACTTATTTGTCGAATAATGCCTGCACAAGAGAAGACCGGGCGACAATATGCGTCAGCACATTGGACCGCAGGGCACCGCACAGGGCCTTCTCACTGGTATTTGCCGAACAGACTCCGATGATGTTCGGGCATTTCCGCAGAAGATCAAGCGGGATTTGAATGGCAAAATCCTGATCCGACTGGATGACCGTCCCGTCCTCGTTGAAATAGTAAATGAGCATCCGGCCGCAGGCGTGCTGCTTCTGGAGCAAGTCGCCATAGCGAACGAGTGAGGCAAAGTCAGGGCTGGACGGATAATTGCCGATATTGACGAGGGCGGTATCAATCTGTTCCCACTGCTGTTCGATCTGGTGATAGACCTCCGTTGAGCAGAGCAGGCGTTTCTCCTCTTGGTTGTCCGGCAATGCAGGCAGGTAGAGAAAGTGCGAAGCTGCGCCAAACTGTTGTGCCATCAAGCGGACATTTTCATTGGATTGGTAATTCCGAGCAGGGATATTGGCATTGCCAACCAGCGGGCAAATATCTGTGATGGAGCTGTCTTGCTGAGGATTTGTCTCCAACCATGTCACGAGCTGTCCGATCAAATAGCCCCAGCCAACTCCAAGCCGTTGAGTTCCTATATTCTGAAGCAGTTCGACCGCTCCCTGAGAAAGCGCACGATTGGTTTCGTCCTCATCTTTCCCATCTTCTATTAAAACGCCGTTTTGAATGGCGCTGTACAAATGTAGCCGCTCCATCAGGCGCTCCGCCCGCGCCCCCGGCTCGTGGATCGTAATTTCCACCACACCAAGTTCACGCGCTTCAGAAAGCATCCGGCTGACTAAGGGCCTGGAAACCCCTAATTCCTTTGCAATATCGCTCTGCCGCTGATTTTCCAGATAGTATCTGCGTGCGACATACGCTAATTTCTTTTGCTTTTCCTGACTGAGCATAGCATCGTTCCTCCGTGTGTATGTTACATATGTTACTTTAGCATAACGGGCCGACCTTTGCAAGGGCCAGCACTTATGCATTCAGCAACGAGTATACGCCGGCAATGGATCAAGAAAGTATTGCCATTCCATCTCACACTCGTTATAATAACAAAGCGCCAAAGATACATAATCAAAGAAGGGGAAAAACATGAATAAGACTGAATTGATTGCTGCAATGGCTGAAACGAGTGGCCTTTCCAAGAAGGATTGCGAGGCTGCTCTCGCTGCATTTATCACGACTACTGAGAGCGCTTTGAAGGCTGGCAACAAAGTACAGCTGGTGGGCTTCGGCTCTTTCGAGGTCAAAGAACGTGCTGCCCGTACTGGCAAGAATCCTGCAACAGGTGAGCATATTGATATCCCTGCATCTAAGGCACCTGCGTTCAAAGCAGGAAAGGCTTTCAAAGACGCCATCCAGTAATTTGAAAACCCATAGAGAGGCACTTACGGTATTGATCCGTAAGTGCTTCTTTTTTAGCTAATCTCATAACGCCCCAACGCAACATGTCGTTTAATTGCGGCAAATTCGCCACAAATAAAATGCAGTTTCTGCTTTCTATTGCTGATAATTTGTACGAACCTGTTGTTGGTTACCAAACCTCCTCGTAAGTATTGATATAGATTACTTCACAGGAGGAATGCAAAATGAAAAGTTGCCAGTATAAGAGTTCCGATGAGCTCCCCCTTATCCTCAATGTTCAAGAGGTGTCCAATTTCCTCGGCCTCGGGCTGTCTCAGGTCTATGAGCTTGTGAAGCGCATCGACTTTCCTGCCTTCAAAGTTGGAAGTCGTATCTTCGTGCCGAAAGACAAATTCCTTACCTGGCTAAATGTGCAAACAGAAGAGAAGGACTCTCTCTTCTATACGGAGTGACAAGGATGGACGATAGTAAGATGCCGCGAATCCGGCGCAAAGAAGATCTTCCGGATGTGATGACGATGCCGCTCGTTGCAAAGACCCTCGGATGCAGTCTTACGGTTGCATATAGACTTCTAAAGAGAGATGACTTTCCCCATACGGTAAGTGGTCAAAGGGTCTATATTGACAAAGGAAAATTTCTCTCGTGGCTTGATGCTCAGACGCAAATGGAAAAGAGAGATCATTATGGCTGGTAGGCAAAGAGCGAATGGCGAAGGCAGCATTCGAGAGAGATACCCCGGCTGTTGGGAAGGTCGATATACTGCCGGCTACGATATTCTAACGGGAAAGCGTATTCAAAAGGGCGTTTTTGCTAAGACACGAAAAGAATGCGCAGCGAAGCTGGCACGAGCCATCCAACAGGATACAGGGCCTTATTATCGCAAGGGCAAAGGATATGATTCACAGCCCCTTTCTACATGGATTCGGCTTTGGTTTGATTCCTACACAAAGCCAAATCTTCGCCCCAGCTCAGCAGATGGTTATAGGAGCATGATCGAGAACCACATCATCCCGGTTTTGGGCCATATCCAGCTTTCAAAGCTCAGCTCAATCCAGATTCAGCGCTTCTACAATGATCTGCACACACAGGGCCGCTTAGACAACCATGGAAATCGGAAATATGAGCCATTGTCTGCAAGCACCGTGAAGCACATTCATGCGGTATTGAGCGGCGCTCTGAAACAGGCAGTTAAGGAGCGGATTATTCCCTTCAACCCTTGCGATAACTGCAAAATTCCAAAGCGTGAAAAGAAAGAAATGCACGTCCTGCCGCAGGACAAGATAGGTGCATATCTGGATGAGGCAAAGCGACTTGGGGTCTATGCGCTTTTCTATTTGGAATTGACAAGTGGGCTTCGACGGGGAGAATTACTTGGCCTGGAGTGGGCCGACTTGAATCCGGAAACACGAATGCTGACGGTTAACAAGCAGCTCACTCGTTCTGGGGGAGAGTTGTGCATTTCTGTACCGAAGACTGAGAATTCGATTCGAACAATAGCTCTTCCGGAGAATACTGTTGCTTTGCTCATAGATGAGCACAACAAGCATCCGGATAGTCCCCTCATGTTTTGGTGTCCAAGAACTAATGGTTACTGGAGTCCGGACTCTCTTCGACATTTACACAAACAAATGCTCGCCGCTGCCGGAGTGGATGAAAGCGTTCGCTTTCATGATTTGAGACATACATTTTCGACCTTAGCAATTCAGAGCGGCGTAGATGCAAAAACGGTCGCTGGCATGCTCGGCCACTATAGTGCCGCATTCACGCTGGACACTTACACGCATGTGACAGAACAAATGAAGCGAGGCGCGGCTGAAAAGATCGGCGTTTTTATGAACGCAAGTGTCAATGTGCAGGTTAATGTCGTTCACTCACCGAGTGCGGTAGTGCGTGGTGATTATGAATCGGATCTGGCTAACTGCCTAAACCCGTCGAATTCGACGGATTTAGATCCAACATCACAGTAGACATTGAACAAGGAAAAGGGACTCTGAAATCAGCAATTTCAGAGTCCCTTTTTCCGTTGGTCCGAGTAGTGCGACTCGAACGCACGGTCTCCTGGTCCCAAACCAGGCGCGATACCAACTTCGCTATACCCGGATGCATTATATTATTATAACAGGTCAAAATGCGCATGTCCAGTCCTCTATATAGCTTTTTGCATTTTTGCATTTTATGGAATCCTGCGCTCTAAACGCCATTGAGTGCGTCTTGCACAGATTAAATCTGCTATGTTAGAGTCAGGGCTGTTTCGACCTTTTGTAATTGCGCTGGAGTGTACTCTGTATAAAGGGATGCCTCTATTGTATTCCCATCTTCATCAAAGAATTCAACGGTAAATGCTTTGCCGTTACCGAGTACATCGACAATGGTTCCTTCAGTCCCTGCTTTGACCCCAGTTTCGGGATCATCATTTTTCAAGGTAACGGTATCGAAAAGCTTCAACATGGTTATTTCCTCACAGTCAAAACGAGTATGCGGGGATCACATATTTGCTCCATGCAGCAGCCTGCTCCATACACTGCTGATAGTCCGTTCGCAGTTCATCCGTCAGAGCATAGACCAGCCGCTTCACAACAACCTTATTCTCTGCAATCGGTCGGAATTTGAGGCTAATAAGGTATTCTTGTCCATCGCTGCACTGTGATAGAGACAGGAGATTTGTACCCGTCTTTCGGATCCAGTTTTCTCCCCAGACGATCTCGCCGCAATGTGGACACTCGAAGGATACAACGTAATCATCGCTCAGAGCATCGCCAATATCGGCATAGGGCTCTTCAAACTCGTAACTCTCAACGATGCCATTTCTATTCTCTACGGTCTCCTTGTACTCGTTCAGTCCCCTTATGAGGTCTAAATGTGTGCAGAGAAGCGCTGTGCTCCTTGCGTCATTTAGGGCATCGTGGGAATCAAATGGAACCTCGCCGACGATCGCCAATGCATTGGCCAATGCGTATTGCTTTGTATCGTGTGTAACTTGATCCACAAAGATGTTCTGTAGATTGAAACACGGGGGCATAAAGCTGGTATCAATATTATGGAGATCCATATTCTTTCGCAAAATACGAAGATCTTCCGTCCCCCAGACCAGGAACACAAAGTCATCGCCACACCAATCGCAGAAAGAATTAAACACCGTATGGAACCCTTTCCCTTTTTGTAAATCCCGATTGGAAAGTTTAGTGATCTCCGCTACCATGGGGTGAAGCTCTGTATAGTACTGAGGCGCAATCTGTTCATTGAAGGAGTCTACCACTTCAAGAGTCTGATTTAGCTTGATTGCTCCAATCTGAATAATCTCACCTGTCAAGAAAACCGGATCTTTGACCATCTCAGAAAAGGTAAGCGCCTGATTCCACTCCATATCCATGACAATGTACTCCACGGCAATTGCTCCTTCTTTCGTTCGATTGTAATCATCATAGAGCTGTCGGTGTCCAAAAGAACGGACAATGCGAATTATCCCTATTGGCACCTTGAATACAGATGATTATCAAATTACCTGCAAACAAAAAAGCCCCTTTCGGGACTTGTGATTTACACGAAAAAGATGAGCCTTGACCACCAGCAAAAGCAGTCAAGGCTCATCTTTCGTTCTTAGTATCTAACATCAATTTAACCTCGCTTTCTTGAGTTGAGAGGGAGTTAGCTGTACATTGGACTCACCCTTTCTGTACCTATAAGATAGCATAGGATAGACAAAAAATCAATGCAGGAAAGACACAACTTATCTTTCAAAAAACTAGTCATTACAATGAAATGTGGCGCGAATGTGCAAGACCAGATTGACATCTCTGCGCGATTACTGTATCATCAAATTGTTGAGGGCTTTCACACATGAAGTGAAAGCCCTCATTTTTCTGTTATTGACTGAATCCTCTGGCTGCATACAATGCCTGCTTTTGAATTCGATTTCTCATGAGTTGCCGAAACGTAATGGGTGCCACGACCTCAAGGACTGGCCCGAAGGACAATACGCGGATCAGCAACTCTGTTTCATCATCTTGGTCATATCGGAGTGTGATTCGATATAGCCGCTCGTCCAGCTTCTGCGTCTCCTTTTCAAAATGGGAGAAATGCAATAGGACACGCTCCAAGCCATTGCGCTCATCATGGAGAAGTAGCGTAAGTGCTTTGAGGCGTCCTTTCGGCACGGTCACAGCGCCTGGGTCATATTCTTCCAGCAGCTCGCAGGAACGAATACGGGCCATGTTGATCGTGTTCATCCTCCGCATCCCCGTCACTAAGATCCGGAATTTATCGTCCTTCTCCGAATACTCCAAGCGGTACGGATTGCAGACAAAAGAATGGCGGACTCCAGTATGTCCGTGGAATCGAATTCGCATCTTCCGATTCTCATGGATTGCCTGCAATACCATCCGGAAGCAATGAACATAATAGGGATCGGAATAGGAATCTCCATCTGCATACTGGTCAAATCGGACGAAGGTGTCCTGGGTATATAACGGCTCCACATCCTCAAGGCCACTCGTGTCTGGATCAAATAAAGCAATTCTTGGGTCTGAGAGGATCGCTTTCAGCCATCGCTTCTGCAGAGTGGTCAAAGGCATTGTCGGCTTTTCCCGTAGAATGGTGTGGAAGTCGCTGTCCAGCAATGGCCATGCACCGGACTGTAGGGCAGCGGGAATGGACAGTACGCTTTCTGCGAACGCCTTTTCCTGCACGATAGACGTCAGTTTTCCGGCCGTCAGCGTTTTCTCCGTAGCTTCAGTTAGAACGGCAGCAACAACATTGAAGTAGCTGCCATAGATCTCACTAAATAGCATCGGTATCCCCTCCGTACATAGCCTCCATGCATCGTAGATCCTCATAGAAGGTATTTACGACAAATTGGCTGCTGCATTGAAGATCCTCAATGCGGCCAATGAAGGTTCGAATCCACGGTAGCATTTCCGAGGCGTCATAGACATCCGCTACGAAGCGGCAGGTCTGTTCGTCCAGGATCTCTATGCGACCGTGACGCTTTTCTCGATCCAGTCGATGAAGAATGAATTCCTCACCGGGACCGAAGTGGATCGTCATCTCGATATGATCCAGGTTATAGTCCGGGCCAGTCGAAACGCCCCAGAGATGCTCATCGAATTTCTGCTGGAAACCTAAGTACTTTTCATACTGCTTTTCAACGCTCCCGGCTGTGACTTTCTTGATCGCGTCCAAGCGGAAGAATATCAGGTGCCTGCCACGGTAGTGGTAGCCGAGGAGATATTGCCTGCCGGATTGCGTGCTGCTGTAGATCTTTAGCGGGCAGACAGTTCGTTGGTAGTCGCGCCCATTTCGCAAGCTGCAGATAGAGAGCTCCACTGCTCGGCGCTCGTTGATCGCCAGCAGCAGATCACACAGAATATCGCTATCAAGCGCATGGAGGACATAGTGGTGTTTGAAACGGAAGATATCAGAGGGCTTTTTCAGCTTGTCCATAAGGAAGGAACTTACCACGCCGAGAGGGTCTGCCTCCGAATAAAAGGCGAGAGCGTCGGCCCAGGAGTCCAAGTCAATAGAGGAGTCATCCGATCTCTGATACAGGACTTCACGGCCTCTTTTCTTTGCATGTAGAAGGCCAAGTTCTTCGTATTCTTTGAGCTTCTTTCGCACGGTAGACTCATCCAAGGAGAAGTCCCCGTTGAAATGCGAGAGATAGTCATCGTTGATCCGGTCAACAATCTCCTTGGAAGATAGCACGCTGCCATCCGCAAGGATGTCTAGAATATAGAAATGGAGCGTAATATCCTTATCCGTAAAGCTCTTTGCTTTGAATGCCTTATAGAGAGGATTACGCGGGACTCTTCTGCTGTCCAGAGAGAGAAACACATTTTTGCCGGATGACTCCTGGTGAAAAGACATGTAGTCACCCAACCAGCTTTCAATTCTGCGCCGTTCATTATCATAGCTTCGAGCGCTCTTCATTCCATACTCATCACGGCTCTTAAATCCATAGACATAGAACTCGCGCATATAGTTCCGGATTCGTTCAAAGCTCTTGATCAGCTCACTATAAGCCATGCACTCCACCTCCTCTTCACCAGATAGCATCACTTTAGATTATCAAATGTCCAAAAGAACGGACAGCTCCTAAGAGTACCTCAGGAGCTGTTTGCGGTAATGCTCAGCCGACCGTTACTGATACACTCTTTCCGCTGAAGGCCACTCCGTACTTATAAATCGTTGAAACGCCCTTACTGAGCATTTCAGTATCATATTGCCTGTCATTAATCTGCTGTAAAGCAGTTTCAGAAAGTAACTTCAGCGTTTCCTCTGTACACTTTTTTCCCGCCTTCAGTTCGATTAGGATGCCAGGTAGATTCGCACGCTTGGGCATCATCTGGATATCGTATCGACCTTCTCCAGATTCTCTGTTAGAGGTTGTGTAAGCTCCGCTCAGCATTGCGCATAGGCCAAGCATAAACCCGTGATAGAAATTTTCACCGGCTGTATCGAAGCTACTTGCGGACTGAAGAAGAAGGTTATGGATGAGCTCTTGTATGCGTTTGCTGTCACCGGAGTAAATGGCTTCCTGAACGGAAACCGCAATAGACTGAGGGATAATACGATTGAGCTTTTGTAAGATCTCCTTGTTGTAGACAAAGGAGATCTCTTTATTTGGAAGTGCGAGTTCGCAGATAGAGTCAATACCAAAAGATGAATCTACTTTAACTGCTTTCAGATAACCAGCAACCAACAGGAAGCTATAGATGGCCGAAGGGTTTTGTTTGATCTGTGGGTATATGACATCGGTATCGATATAGGACACGATTGTCTTCCCAGAAACAAGGGAGGTCAGTTTATCATAGGTATCTTGATCCGCTTCCTCAAGCAGCTCGCCGATGATATCGTTACTACCAGTGGAGAGCCAGAACGCCTTCGGTTGGCAGCCATTGTTGAAATAGTTGATCACAGACCACGGATTGAATATCTCCGCACTTCCGAAACGGTAGCCGTCATACCAGTCACAGATCTCATCATATTTTTCAGCAACGCCATAGTACTCTGCCATCTCTCGAACTTCATCTGGAGTAAAACCGAAGTAAGAACTGTACTTGTTGTCGAGGACAGAATTGATCGTGACATTATTTAATCCGCTGAAAATGCTCTCTTTTGCAACGCGGAGAATTCCTGTCATCAGGCCAAAAGACAGGTGACTATTGTCCTTGAGGCCTCCGGAGAAAAGGTTCCGCATGAAAGAGATCACCTTATCGTAATAGCCGAGTGAGTACCCCTGCTGGATAGGAGTATCGTATTCATCAATGATGATAATTGGCGCAACCGCATAATGCGCATGAAGCATTCTAGAGAGATTCATGAAGGACATGGCGATGTCCGTTTCGCTAGCAGTCCCGCCAAGGATGCCTCGCAGATACTCTTTGTCATAGGCGCTGAGCTGATCGCTTTCCAGTAATTCGATGTGCCGCTGCACTTCATTTCGAATGATTTGGTAGATCGACTGATATGTCGCTCCCCAGTCCTCGCACTTGACGTCTTTGAAGGTCACATAAATAACGGGGTATTTTCCCTGATAACTGCGATAATGATTACCGCACTCCCAGATCTTCTTGTCCCTGAAATAGATGGAAGTATCCTCATCTGATTTCTCGAAGAAAACACGCAACATATCCATGTTCAAGGTCTTTCCGAAACGCCGAGGGCGCGTAAACAGGGATACCAGCGGACGTTCATCAAGAAAGTCCTTAATCATCATTGTTTTATCAATGTAGTAGTAACTTGAGGATGCCAGACGATAATCAGAGATTCCGATTGGCAAAGGAAGTTTTGTCTGCCTGGCCTCTTTCACATAGTTGCCGCTTTTAATGCGCTGATCTACAGGCTTCTCCGCATTGGACGGGATCAGCCAGTTCCGTCCATCCTTTACAGCTCCCTGGATTCGGCCGGCCAAGCACATTCCAGAAACCTGCCGATCCGTTATGCCCCATTCTTTCGCAGCTTCTTTAACAGTCATATAGTCAGCCATGTTATCTGCCTCCTACTTTTTCTTCGTATTCTATTATATGCAAAATTCGGAAGAAAGTCAATATTTTTCGGAAATATATCGTCAACACAAGGCATTCTTCTGGATTGAAGATTTTCCATTAATCCCAACGCCTGATGAGTTCGCAACTTTTTTTCCGTGATTTTCCTCAACGCAGAATGTATCCTAAAATCACGAAAAGCGCAGACAGCAACTCCGTGAAGCATATGACTTGAAATCATAGAAGCTATCTTCAATAAGCCGTTTGGCGAAGTTGGAACATGAATGCGCTTTGTGAAAGACGCCAACAGCAATCCACACTATCAACATTAGCTCACTTATGGAGCATCCGGCTTCAGGCCGGACAATAAAGGGGGAAAGTCCCTTTATGATGGTAAACACAACGACGTCTTGTGAGATGCATCAGCTGGCAGTATTGTAAGGCTTCTGACGCTAGGCCTCGTAGCCAAAGCCGTCTGAGTTTTGCAGTGCCAGACCGCTGCATTTTCAAAAGAAAAGGCACCAACAGCAGACGATCAGAATAGCTAAGATGGTGAAAGCAGGCGGTTCATACCCGTCGTTCGTGGGTTCGATTCCCACTTCATATGGTGCCTTGTTTTACAGAGAAAGATGCCAACAGCAACACAACATGCATCCGACAGTAATCATAACTATCTTGTGACCATGATGGCATCTTGTGAAAGGCCCGTACAGCAAAAAGCACTCTTGTCAGGGAAGTTTTGACCACGGCGTTACTACGCTGAAATTTGCAGTTCCTTTTGGAGCCGGGCCTTGTCTTATTATGTACCGTGATCGCTTTAGGAGGGATTATCATGCTGCAGTATCTAAAGAACGAAGCGAATCTGACCCATACGGAAAATGGAGCGGTTACATATCAGTCCACTCAATCTGAGTGCTTGGATCTGTTTGCGACTATCGGCGCACTCCGACGGGAGAGTGACGAGGAGATTACAAATCGATTTCTCCGCGCATACGCAGAGAATGCTGATCTCGCCATGAAAACGCTGTTTTTCGCAAGAGATATCCGTGGTGGTATTGGAGAGCGCCGTGTCTTCCGCACCATTCTCAAGTGGCTTGCGCACAATGAGCTTCAGTCTGTGGAAAAGAATATCCCCTACATTGCAGAGTATGGACGCTATGACGATCTCCTTGCCCTGATGGGCACCACCTGCGAAGGCAAGGTGCTGCAGCTGATCAAAAAACAGCTGGCAGCTGACTTTGCCGCTCTGGAGGCCGGCGAGTCCGTGTCCCTGCTGGCCAAGTGGCTCCCCTCCGTCAATGCCTCCAACGAAGATGTGATCCGGCAGGCGAAGCGAATTGCCCGTGCGATGGGTATGAACGACGCCCAGTACCGCAAAACGCTGAGCGCCCTGCGCACCAAGATCAGCATTATCGAGAACAACCTGCGCGAAAAAGACTACACCTTCGATTACTCCAAGCAGCCCTCCAAGGCCATGTTCAAGTATCGTAAGGCCTTCATGCGAAATGATGGAGACCGCTATGATGAATTCATGAGCCGTGTCGCCGAGGGTACGGAGCAGCTCCACACTGGCACCCTGACGCCCTATGAGATGATCAAGCCCTTCTTCGGTCGCGACGATATCTCCGATCAGGAGCGCAAGGCCATTGACGCAACATGGAAGACACAGGAGGATTTCACTGGCGGTGAGAACGCTCTGGTCGTCATTGATGGCTCCGGCTCCATGTACGGTGGTGCTGATCCCATCCCCGCCACTGTGGCGCTGTCTCTTGGTATCTACTATGCCGAGCGCAACACCGGCGCATTCCAAAACCACTTCATCACATTCTCTGAGAATCCCAAGCTGGTGGAGATTAAGGGCAAGGATATCTACGAAAAGGTGCGGTACTGTCACCAGTTCAACGAGGTCGCCAACACCAATATCCAGCGTGTGTTTGAGTTGATCCTCAAGACTGCCGTGAAGAACCGTGTGCCCCAGAAGGATATGCCTGCCAAGATCTTCATTATCTCCGATATGGAGTTTGACTACTGTACTGAAGATTGCTCCTTGACCAACTTCGAGTATGCGCAGCGGCTCTTCGAGGAACATGGCTACCAGCTGCCCGAGGTGATGTTCTGGAATGTGGCAAGCCGTAATCAGCAGCAGCCCGTCAAGATCAACGACCAGGGCGTTGCGCTGGTATCCGGCTGTAATCCCCGAATCTTCTCCATGCTGAAAGCCGGCATTCTTTCCCCCTATGCCTTCATGATGGATGTTCTGGGTTCCGAGCGTTACGCGGCGATCGTGGCATAATAGAGCTGATGCAGGAGGTGATAGCAGGTATGTTATCGCCTCCTGCTTTTTCTTTCCCAACAAAAGTGTTGCTGTTGGCAGAGATGAACCGTAAAATAAAGAGTATGAAGGAAAGGGAGATCGTTATGATTACGATTCAAGGTTTATATAATACTGCGGTCTGTTACACCCCCGAGTTGGAGGAGGCAGCCCGCAAGCAGATCCAGACCGTTTGCGATCAGGCCGAGTTTGCCGGCTGCAAGATCCGGATCATGCCCGATGTCCACGCTGGCAAGGGCTGTACCATCGGTACCACCATGACCATCCAGGACAAGATCGTGCCCGGTATGGTTGGCGTCGATATCGGCTGCGGTATGGAGACTGTTGAGCTTCGTGAGCGGGAGGTCGACTTTGAGAAGCTGGACGCCCTAATCCGCAGGGAGATCCCCTATGGCCGTGAGGTTCGAGACATTCCTCATGCACTGAACGCTGAGATCGATCTGACTCACCTCCGCTGCACAGATCAAGTCAATCTCAACCGTGCCATGCGCAGCATCGGCTCTTTGGGTGGCGGCAACCACTTCATTGAGGTGGATCGCGCGGAGGATGGCCGGTTGTTCCTGGTGGTCCACTCTGGCAGCCGTCATCTGGGCACCGAGGTGGCTGAGCACTACCAGAATGAGGGTCGGCGTGCCCTTTGGGGCGGCGCCCAGTATCAAGTTCAAGCCGCCATTGACCAGCTGAAGGCCGAGGGCCGGTTCCAGGAGATCCAGAAGACCATCAAGGCGCTCAAGAAGGAGCACGAGCTGAATATCCCCAAAGATCTGGCCTATGTGGAGGGTAAGCTGTTCGAGGACTATATCCACGATATGAAGCTGACACAGCAGTTCGCCATGCTCAACCGCAAGGCCATGGTGGATGTCATCATGACTGGCATGGGCTTCACGGCGGTGGAGACCTTCACCACCATCCACAACTATATTGATACGGACGCCATGATCCTGCGTAAGGGCTCTGTCTCCGCCAAGGCCGGCGAGAAGCTGCTGATCCCCATCAACATGCGTGACGGTAGCCTGATCTGCATCGGCAAGGGCAACGAGGATTGGAATTGCTCCGCACCTCATGGCGCCGGCCGGCTGATGAGCCGCAAGGCGGCCTTCAATGCTCTGTCCATGGAGGAGTTCCAGAAGGAAATGGAGGGTATCTACACCACCTGTGTTGTGCCCGACACGCTGGACGAGTCTCCCATGGCCTATAAGAGCATGGAGGAGATCGTCGCTCAAATCGGCCCTACTGCGGAGATTGTTGAGCGGATCCGTCCTGTCTATAACTTTAAGGCAGCAGACTGAAATACAATGATGAAAGGCGGTGTTGACCGTGGAAGCATTGATCAAAGAAAAGCTTCATGAAATCGAGCAGCGGGAGAACTGCCGCATCCTTTTGGCCGTGGAGTCCGGTAGCCGTGCTTGGGGCTTTGCTTCTCCGGACAGCGACTATGATGTGCGCTTCATTTATGTGCGCCCCAGAGAGAGCTATCTCAGGCTCAACCGGGTCCGTGATGTGATCGAGCTGCCCATCAATGGTGTTCTGGACATCAACGGTTGGGATGTGGACAAGACACTGAAGTTGCTCCATAAATCCAACCCCACCGTATTTGAGTGGTTTTCCTCTCCCATCGTGTATCAGACCACTGACTTCACTGAGGCGTTTAAGCCCGTCATGCGGCGCTACTTCTCGTCCAAGAGTGGCCTTTGGCACTATCTGCAGATGGCGGAAGGAAACTATCGAGAATACCTGCGCGGCGACATGGTGAAGGCCAAGAAGTACTTCTATGTACTGCGGCCAATCCTTGCTTGCCGGTGGATCCTTGAAAAAGGTACTCCGCCCCCAATGCTCTTTTCTGAACTGGCGGCGAGCCAGCTTCCGGACTACCTGGAGAAAACCGTTGCGAAGCTGCTTGATCTGAAGATGAACTCCCCTGAGGTGAAGATGATCCCGAGAATCGATATCCTCAACGCTTACATGGATCGGAGCATTGCAGAGGTGCGTGCTCTGGTGGAGCAGTATCCGAGAGAAATCACGAAGGACTGGGAGGAACTCAATGTGCTGTTCCTCGCCGCACTGGAGATGTGATCTTATGATGAAATTGCCACCACAAGTGAATACAGCATTTGAGATGCTTGAAGCGGCCGGCTATGAGGCGTACCTTGTTGGTGGCGCAGTGCGTGATTATGTGCGTGACAACAGTCCTGCGAAGGATTGGGACATCACCACCAACGCGCTCCCAGAGCAGGTGGAGGAGATCTTTACAGGCTACCACCTGATTGAGACTGGCTTGAAGCATGGGACTGTAACTGTTGTGATCGACCAAGAGCCGCTAGAAATCACGACCTATCGCGTTGACGGGGACTACTCCGACCATCGGCACCCGGACTCAGTCAGCTTTACCCGCAGCCTGAAGGACGATCTTGAGCGCCGGGACTTCACCATGAATGCTCTGGCCTACAACCCCAGGACAGGTGTTGTTGACTTCGTAGGAGGCAAGGCGGACATTGTCGGCGACCTTGTCCGCTGCGTGGGAGATCCAGATCGGAGATTCCAGGAAGATGGCCTGAGAATGCTCAGAGCCCTTCGCTTCGCCTCCGTGTATGGCATGACGATCGAAGCTGCCACGGCAGCGGCCATCCACAGGAACAAGCACTTGCTCAAAGGTATCGCTGCGGAGCGCATTCTGGTTGAGCTTACCAAAATGCTCTGCGCTCAGGGCGCGGCAGGTGTTCTGCGGGACTTCGCCGATGTGCTGGCCGTCCCGATCCCGGAGCTCACACCCATGTTTGGCTTTCCGCAGCATAATCCACATCATGACAAGGATGTCTGGGACCATACCATCGCGGTCATTGAAAGTATCACCCCTGAACCGGTGCTTCGTTGGGCAGCCCTGCTGCATGACATTGGGAAGCCTTCCTGTTTCTCGCTCGCCGAGGATGGCATTGGCCACTTCTTCGGGCACTCGGATCAGAGTACTTCAATGGCGGAGAGTATCCTCAGTAGACTTCGCTTCGATAACGCCAGCAAAGAACAAATTGTAAGACTCGTTCGCTATCATGACATGCCCATCACGGCCGACAGGAAGCCAATCAAACGGCTTTTGAGCAAGCACGGTGAGGATGCTACCCGGCAACTGATCGAGTTGCACAAGGCAGATACGCTTGGTCAATCGGCCATCTGCAGACACCGGATCGCAATCTTTGAGGAAGTATCGCAAATGATCAATGAGATCCTGCAGGAAGAGAGCTGCTTCACACTCAAGGACTTGGCAGTTAATGGACATGATATGATGACATTGGGCTTTCAGGGACCGACCATTGGCCGTGTGCTGCAGGAATGCCTGGATGCAGTCTTGGATGAGCAGATCCCCAACGAGCATGAGGCGCTGATGGCCTTTGCAAAGGATAGACAGCTGAAGAGTTAATACCAAAACGGCAATACCAAGCAGGTATTGCCGTTTTGGTATGCACAGGAACTTAGGTGGGTTGTAGGGTTTTGTCGATGGTCGTATAATGAGTGATGAAGCAAAGTGACGATCGTGAGGTTGCCTTTGACTTCGATTATGCTACTCACTTGTTCCGGCAACTCTCTAAATCGCATCACAAGGGAACATTTTCCCTATTTTTGCGTCTATATCAATAAGGGATTCATGTCTGATATGAAAAGGAGGCTGCTGATATGAAACAGAAAAAGAAATGGGTTATTCCCCTCTGTGTGATAGGAGTCATACTGCTACTTTGTGCGGGTGGCCTTTGGTATATGATAAATCACTCCATGAGTTTCTCTGTCGGACGCTGCTTAGTAGCGGACAACGGATCGTATATGTTCATCGATGGAACCTCCCCCATTATCATGAGCAACCGAAAGGATAAGGAAGGTCTGTTCTCTGGCTTGGGGACCGGCGATAAGATTTTGATCTTCCACGATGGGATTGCGGAAACCTATCCAGGCAGGACCGGTGCGTATTGGTGTGTGAAATTGGAAGACGGTACGCAGGCCGATATTCCGGAACAGGTCATAGAAGAGCTTACGGAACTCGGATGGACCATTGTAGGAAATGAAGCTGATCCAGATTCCGTGACGCCTGAACCGGGAGCATACGCTTTTGAGGCGCAGTACATCCGGACCAATGGCGGACCTGAAGATGGCTATCCTTACCACACCGTGATCAGTTCCAGAGCGGAATTGGAAGCCTATTACGAGGCATACAAGGACATTTATAGTCTGGAACGAAGAGAGACAGTCTACTCCGACAGCACAATCGGCTTTTTGGATGCCTGCGACAAATACGATAACGCCTATTTTGAACGGCAGAATCTTGTTCTGATCGTACTGCAGGAAGGCAGCGGATCAATTCGGCATGAGATTACAGATGTGCGTCGTCACCGTATTGAGAACGGTGCATTAGATGGGTGGGACATTACGATTGACCGTAAGGTCCCTGAGGCAGGAACAGAGGATATGGCTCAGTGGCATCTATTCCTTGAAGTGCAGATGGGCGATGTGATCAAGGCCACCGACAAGGTTTGGATCAATGGAAAACAGAGCGAACGCACTCCGGCAATATCCGGTCTTGTTGGTATCAGTCGTACTCCGTCGATAAGCGCCTATCAGGATCCCTGGGGAGTGAAGCTTACTGCAAAGAATATTACCCCGTCTGGATTGACCATTGTTTGTACGCAGCAAGATGGAGAACCAACCGGTGAGCTGCAGACCGGCAGTTACTACGGACTCGAAATGCTGCAGGATGGCGAGTGGGTTGCGGTCGAGCTGCTTCCTATGGAGTATGAGCTTGCCTGGACGTCAGAAGCATGGATGATCCCTAACAATGCGGAAACAGAATGGGAAGTGAATTGGAGCCGCCTGTACGGAGAGCTTCCCGCAGGTTCCTACCGGATCAGCAAATCGGTTATGGATTTCCGGGGTACCGGTGATTATGACACCAAAACCTATTATGCAGGCTTTGATCTCGTGGACGCCGCTGACACAAGTAATGTTTCCTACGAACACGGCGGATTTGGCGTCAGTGTGCCGCTTCTTTCTGGTTGGGAATACAAGGTTGAGGAATACAGTGCCGATGGCATGAGCTATGGCGTCAGTTTCCGACCCGCTGGTGAAGATGGATGGATCGATTTCCAATATTGGCCTACATTCGGCGTCTGTGGCACCGGATTGTCAATGAAGGAATTTGGAAATGGTTCCATGGGCACCTACGATGGCGGTGCTATCTGGAACTTTATCAGTTACCCTGCCAGCAAAGGCAACTTTGTGGCAACGACCCAGGGTGTAAATAGCTGGTGGTCACGCTACGGCGAGACTGCTATGGAAATCATAACGCAGGTAATCTGCACAGACACCATCGTAGACTAAGGAGGGTACGCAGTATGAAACGAATTGTAGCGCTATGCCTCGCAGCGGCTTGCCTGATTTCTATGGTAGGCTGCGCAGGAGATACCAATATGGACGAAAAGAAACCAAACAACTCCGCATCGGCCTATGCTCTGGCACTGGCTAGCTATCCGGAGATGGCTCCCTACCCAAACGAGATGGAGTATTTTGATGAAAAGACCGGTGAGTTTGACAGCGATGGCTTTGATGTGGTCTATGACGCCTGGCAGTCGGACAGAAAGGCCCAACGCAGTCAGCCGGAAGGCTATGCAGACGGTCTGGAACCGTTCTTCGCCAGTTCGATCCGGGAGTTCCTCAGCAATTCCAACG